>JAEEGL015550892.1_pt1 | contig 12186 bp, 9 predicted proteins | sample 9134231 | NCBI WGS metagenome assembly JAEEGL01 (sample SAMN16246548, study PRJNA631951) | gut metagenome | biome: gut microbiome; feature: rumen; material: fiber-attached | host: Bos | place: Iran: Karaj | collected 2018-10
TTATATAAGTGAATTTGGTTATTATTTTAATAAAAGTTTAAAAAAATTATCTAAATATACAACAATTTATGAAGATAATTTAAATAAAATTTTTAAATCAGAAATAAAAAAATTAAAAGAAAAGATTAATAATAAATCAAATGAAAATGTAAAAAAAAGAATTCTGAAAAACAAAATTAATAATTCTAAAAAAAATATTAAAGAAAAAAAATTAAACTTAGAATCATTAAATATTAATAAAATAAAAAAAATAAATTATCAAAAAAGTATTTTAGAAAAAGATTATGTTAATTATATTAATTAATTTATTTCTTGGTGAATTATTAAAATATTTATTTATTTTTATTTTTTATTTTTAATCTTAAATATTTTAAATTAATAGTATAAACTTAAAATATTTTCAATACTATTTTAAATTTAATTCATTTAAATATTATAGAAAAAAAAATGAATAAAAAGAATTACAATTATTTTTTGGATTTACACACTTTTATTACAAAAAATAAATCAATACATTTTATAATTAATTTAGTGGATTTTATTTTATATTATTTAAGCTTAATTGATGCAGTAAAAAATGATTTTGATAAAGATAATAATAAAGATTTATATTCTATTTCAAATATATTTGCTAATTTTTTATTTGATAATATTGATAATAAAATTTTAATATCAATTGTATTTTTTTTAATGTTGATAAATTTCTTTTTATACCAATTTTATCAAATTATTTTTAAAAATACTAAATATTCTATATTTTTTATTAATTTTCATGAAATATTTCATTTACGTATTTTTCCACATTTTTATTTTACAATAATATCAAAATTTAATGGTGAATTTTTATTTTTTAATATTACCATTATTTTTATTTTTGTATGTCTATCAATAATTCATTTTAATGATAATCATATTGATTTATTTGTTCCTGATTTCATTTCTTCACCTTATGATACATTTTCTTGTATAATTGATGAAACGTATTTTATTTTAAAGTTTTTTATACCTTTTTCTTTAAAAAATAAAAATTTCAAAAATTTGATTTTAATATTAACAATTTCAATTAACACATTAGTGTCTTTATATATTATTTATATAATAGAATATTTTGATATATTGTTATTTATCAATAAAAATTTCAATATTCTCAAAATATCTTTAAATTTTTTTATATGGATTATATCAATAATAATAATTTTTTATCCTAGTTTGTCTTTTTTTTCAATTAAATTTATATTAATTGAAATAAATATATTAATTTTTTCTTTTATTATTTCATGGTATTTGATAATAAATAATAAAAAACCTATTCTTGAAAATGATTCTCCTTATAATATTTATTTATATTTTTGTTTTTATTTCCATAAAAATTATGAATATAAATTATTATTTTTGTCATCATTTAATGAGCATAAATTACAATGTGGTGTATGTGATTTATGTAAAAATTTTAAATTAAACATAGAAGATAATGAAGAAAAATCTAATATGATTAAATTAAATGAAGAAGATGAAATAACTCAAATAAAAGAAAATAGTTTTGATTTTTTTAATACTTTAAATTATATAATGAATTCTTATAAAACAAATGGCTTTCCTTATTTAGTAAAAAATAAAAAAATTTTATTAATGATATTAATGACATTAAAAAAATTATCATATGAAAAAGATAGAATTAATCAATATTTAACATTATTACAAATATATCATAGAATAATAAATGAAAATAAAACAGAAATTAATGATATAGATTTATTAATGACTGACATTTATAATATAAATGATTTTATTATTCTTTCATCCAAATTAATAGATTTTTTATATAAATTATGTAATAGAAATCCAAATTTAATTAAAGTTGATACATTATTTTCTTTAGTAGATCACGCATCAAAATTAGAATCAAAGGATTTTAAAAATTATTTACAAGGAAATAAAACAATAAAAAATATAATTTATCAAATTACAATTTGTACAATAATTTATGAAGAAACATTCAATAAACCAGTTCATAAATCTCATTTTTCATCAATTAGAGAACATTATCAAGATATTGAAGAAACTTTAAATTTATTTGAATATAATAAACAAGTTACTTTTAATTATGATATTTTTCAAGACAAAATGATTTTTGTTAGAAGTGGTCAGGAATTTTACAAAGAAATAGGAAATAATTTATTTCATTTATTCCCAAAGGAGATTTATCATTATCAAAAAGAATTAATTAAAAATTTAATATGTACAGATTATGAAAATTTAGAAACACAGGTAAAAAAAATAAGATTAATAATAAATGTTGATAAATCAAAAAAACTTTATAATATTGTAAAAATAAATTTTAGAATTTTACTTCAAGAAAAAAATATAAATATAATAACAATTGATGGAATATATTCAATATCTTCAAAGTTTTTAATATCATACACAAAGGATAATATCGAATATTATTTTGGAAGTGGATTATTAATAAAATCATTTAATTCTTTAGATAAACCAATGCAATTAGAAAATTTTAAATTAAAACATAAATTAAGATTTATACATGGAATGAGATTTGATTATTCCTTTTTTTCAGATAATATAGAATTTAAAGTTTATAAATTTGGAGAAGATACAATGGAGACAAAAGGAAATATAATAAAAGAAAGTGATATTATGGATAATAGTAAATCTCATATTTTTGTTAATTTAAATACTGTTGGAACAAGTAGTACTGCTTCTTCTACTTTTAAAAATTCTACTGTTAAATTAAAAAATGCTAGAATTAAATCAATTTCTCAAACTACAAAAAAAGTAGATTTAAAATTTTTTATTTTTCAAAAAATTATTCTTATTTTTATTTTGTTTTTATTTATTTTATCAATTATTGAAGTTTTACTTAAGAAAAAAAGAAAAACCGAATTAACAAAAGATTATAATATATTTACAAAATTTAGATTAGTATATAGGACTTATAATTATATGCTTTCATCTTTTCGTTCAATAACTTGTTTGAAATTACAAAATAATACACAATGTAAAAATTATTTTCAAATATATAATAATAAATTAATTGAAAAATTTCCAAATTTTACTATGGATACAGTTCATTTTTTTTATTTATCAAATTCATTTAAAGTATTATATCAAATTAGTTATATGAATGAATTATGGGATTTAATTTATTCAAATACTGATAAATCATTAAGATATTATTTTAGATATGATTTTGAATTTAAGGATATATCATCAATACATAAAAATGGTTCATTAGAAATTAAAAATGATATGACAGAATTTATGGAAGCTTTTAAATCTATTATGAATTCATTTATTATTGTTAATGAAAGTGGATATATGTATATTAATGAACCATTTTATATATATAATTTTAAGGAGAAACATTTAATTAATTATACAAATTATACTAATTCTAATTGGAGAATTGAATTATTAAAAATTATTTTAAATTATGATAATTTTTGTGAACATTTTGAGGTAATTCAAAATTTATTAAATGAAAAAAATGATTATCAATTAAATTACTTTGTTGATGAAACAATTATTTTTTTATCAATTAATTTATTCATAGAATATGTTGAAATTGTTATTATAATAATATATTTACTTACATTTGAAAATGTTATGGTTCAAATTTATAAACACTTAAAACAAAGAATTACAACTAAAGAATTTAATGAAGCATTTATTAGTAAATTACAAACATTAAAAGAGTTAAGATATATGTATTCAGTTCATCCAAAAAAAATTATTGAAGATTTACAATTTGTTTATGATGACTATAGGAAAAAAATAAAAGAAATAAATAAAAAAAAATTAGAAGAAAATAAAAATATAATATCATCTAATTTACAAAAAATTAAAGAAAAAAATGAAATAAAAGAAGACAAATCAATATTAAATGAAATTCAAAATTCCCAAATTTCAAAATTTTCAAGATTTATGTTTCAAATATATTTTGTAATAGCAACAATGTATTTTTTAATTTTCTTAATTTTATGGATTATATGTTTAAAAAGGACAAAAGATCTTTTTAATAATATTGATTTAAATTCTCAAATTGAATCAAATGCTTATAAATATTTTTCATATTATCAAAATATATTATATTCAAAAACAACAATCGAAGATATATCTATTATTTTAAAAAGTAATTTTACGGAATTAATACTTCATGAACAAGAATTAATAAATAGAATAGATTCTAAATCTATCACAATTTTTAATCTCTTTATAAAATATTTTCGTAAATCAGTTAAATTAAACTGTGATGATTTTTATATATTTTTAGCTGATGTTGGATTGAATGCAATTGAAAAAGAATATTCTCATTATAATTTTTCAAATCAATTAAGTGAAATTTGTAAATATAAAAAATTTTTAAATGATTATTATTCTTTTTATTTTATTTTTCAAAAGATATTTGGTTTAATATATAGAGGAGCTATGTCATTAACACAAATTTCTGATCAAAATAGAGAATCTTTTTTTTTAGAAAATGATTATTATTTTGAAACTACTTATTATTTATTTTTAATTTATCATCTTTTTAGAGCAGCAATTAATAAATTTATATATAATCCATCAATTGATTATTATATGAAAATAATTTCTTTATTATTCACTATTGGTGCTATAATTGAAATAATTATTGAAATTATATTTCTTCTTATTGTTATATTTATGTTTATGATTAAAATAAATTTCTTTTATAAAAGATTATTAGAAGTCACTGATATAATTAAAATTCATAAAGATGAGCATATTATAATATAATTTTATCATGTATTAGAAAAATTATAATTGATTTATTAATTAAACTTTTTAATATTAAGGTAATAAATATACTTTGTTATGATTTTAATATATAATACTTTTTTAAATTAATATTAATTATAAATATTTTTAATGAATATGAATTAATCATCTGAAGATATTTCTCCATCTAATAAAGTATTATGTTTATATTTATTTTTTTTCTTATTAGTTTCTTTATTTTGTTTTAAATCTTCATTTTCAATTTTTTTTTCTTCTTCTTCTTTTATATTTATTTTTAAATTTAAATCTTCATTTTTATTATTTTTTAAATTTAAATTTTCATTTTTTCCTTTTTCTTTATTCTCTTCTTTATCATTTTCTATTTCAGAAATTATTCCAAAAATTACATCAACTAAATCAATGACTGCTGTTTTAATTAAATTTTCATCTTTTAACATAAAATCATCATTTTCAAATACTCTTTCAGAAATAAATTCTTCATATTTATTTAAAATATTATCACTTTTAAGTATTAAGTTATGAACATCATATAAAAAATCAATATCTTCTTTTTCAAATTTATCAGATTTATTTGAAAAATAAATTTCATGTTTATGTAACATATTTACAATATTTATTAAGTTTTTTAATTCTATTCTCACTTCTGGAATAAAAACCAGTTTTCCATAATTATTTAATTGTGAGAAAAGATATAAAAAAATTTGGTTGATAAGCTAAATTATTTTTTATTTATTATACTTGGAAATTTTCTGGTTTTACTTTATTTCTTTTATTCATGTTAAAAATATTATATTTAAATTAATAAAATATAATTTTAAAATTTATTTATTTATATTAATATCTATTTATTTAATTTTAAAACTAAAAAGGATTTTTTATTTTGAATCTATATATATGCAAATTAAAATTAATATTATCTAATGGTTATTATAAATGATATAATTTTTATTTATCCTTTACAAAATAATCATTTATTAAATACTTACATTAAGATATATATTTTGTTATTTACTAAATATTTATATTACTACAAAGATATTTTTTAAAATTTTTTTTTTTTATACTTATCTAAATTTTGTTATTTAATTATTATTTTACATTAAGTATTTTTCCATTAAAATATCTAATAAGAGTAAATCTAGTTAAAATTATATTCCTACTTATTTACAAATATTAAATTATTTTTTCAAAATATTTTATTCTTTTTTACTTTCATAATCATCACTTTCACTTATTGTTTCTCTTTCTTTACATTCTTCCATAATAAAATCTACTTTAAGTAGAAATTCATCATAAATTTCTTTTATAGTTTTATTTATTTTTTTTGTTGGATTTCTTATATATTTTCTTATATTTTTATATTTTTCATTTTTTTTATCTATATTACTTCCTGAATTAATTCCGTATTGTATTGTTGATGATAAAGTTGAATGAGGTTTTGATGTATTTGTTGATATTGAATTCATATTTTTTAAATTTTTAAATTCATTTTCTTTATAAATTGAACAATATTTCTTATTCTGTTCATTATTATTATTTTCTATTATTGTATTCTCATTTACAATTTTTATTGTTGATTTTTTCTCTTTTGGTGAAGTACAAAAACATAAAGAATTCATAAGACTGGCGAACATTTTTATTATATACTTAGATTATTATTCAATAAATATGTTTATTTATCTATATTAAAATAATGGAAATTAAAATTTAAAAAAATTAAATTAAATAAGATTTCATCATAAAATAAAAACCAATTAGATATTATTGCAAATAAAAATATTTCCATAGGAATTTGATAAAATATATAATTAATACTCTCTAAATATATTAAATAAAAATTTTATCTTTCATTCAAATAATAAAAATTAATTTAAACATATTTACCATTTAAAAATAAATTATAAAAACAATTTAAAAAATTATAATAAAAAAGAAAACACTTTAAAAAATATTATAATATATATAATAAACATAAAAAAATGTGTAATTTTATTCTATTATTTTTTTTTCTAAACTTTGAAACTTCAAAAGAATTTATGTGTAGAAGTCCTAGCAACAAAAACGTAGATTGGTACGTAATGACTCTTTTTCCAAAATCATCAACAGAAAACATTTTAAAATATTCTTATATAGATAACACAATGAATGAATTAATATTTAAAGAACATTCTGATGAAACTTTTCCTCCAAATTACATTACAAATTATATTTTAGAAAATGAAAAAAAAAAAAAATAAACTATTTTTTTTGGAATGATGACATGTCAGTAAAAGAAGATAAAGAAAGTAAAAGTTGTCCAAAAAACAAAGCACATGCAAAAGGGACTTTAGTTTATAATAATAGAAATGGAGTTTTATTACAACATTCATTACCAAGATTTCCAACAAGAACAAAAAAAAATAAAGTATTAATAGAAATGCCTTCAAATACAGGAATTTATGGACAACATTTTTTATGTATTTCAATAAGTAAAGAAACGTCAGAAAAAATAGTTGAATTATTAAATTATATTCAAGCTAAAATTAATAAAAGTGTTTTAAAAGATTTTGTTAATAAAGAACCAAATGAATGGGTTATTAGTTTAATTAATGAAGAATATAAAAAAACATTCCCTGAATTTTTAACAAGTGAAATCTATTCTTTAAAAGGAAAAAAATTTAAAATATTTTCTAAAAGTTATTTACATGATGAAATACCATATGATAATCCAATAAGACAAGAATATAAAGATAGTTTTTATATTAGAAGTTGGATTAAACCAAATTTAGCTCCTGAATTATGTGAAGAATATAATATTTTAAATGCTTTAACTGTAAAATTTGGTGATTTTTCTTATACTAAAGGAAAGGAACATTCTAAATGGGCTGTTTCAGAAAATAAAAATATTATTTGTTTTAGTGATTTAAATCATTGTGAATCTCAATCTATTAGAGGTGGAAATATTTTTTGTATGGAGGATGATATTATTTCTAATATTTATAGAAATGCTATTGTTGAAAAAGGTTCTTGTGATGATGATAGTAAGGAAGAAAATAGTTATTTAGTTTGGATTGGAAATTTCATTAAAAATGTATATAATACTATTTTGTATTATTTAGTGAAAATGATTTATTAATTTTTATTTTTATTTTTTATACTCTTTCTATTATTAGATTAAGAAAAAAAATTTATTTGTTTTTAATATTGGTTTTTTTTTTTATAATTTATTTATATTTAAATAAATTATATGGATATTATTATTAAAGAAGCATGTTGTGAAAATTATAATCAAGCTTTTAATGCTGAAAAATTAGGAGCAAATAGAATTGAATTATGTTTTGATTTACATAATGGAGGTACAACACCTTCATATGGTTGTGTTAAGCAATGTAAGAAAAATTTAAAAATACCAATTCATACAATTATTCGTCCAAGAAAAGGAAATTTTATTTATGATAATAATGATATTGAAATAATGAAAAATGATATTAAATTATTTGTCGATGAATTAAAAATTGATGGAATGGTTATTGGATTATTAACAAATGAAAATAAAATTGATGAAAAAAATACTTTAGAATTAATAAATTATGCAAAATCATTTAATAATAATTTAAATATTACTTTTCATATGGCATTTGATGAAATAACAAATGAAAAAAATTATAAAGAGAATATTGATTGTATTATTAAATTAGGATGTAATAGAATTTTAACTAAAGGTGGAATTGGTTGTAATAATGTAACAGAAGGTAAAAATTTATTAAAAAAATTTGTTGATTATTCAAAAAATAAAATAATTATATTAATTGGAGGTGGTGTTACTAAAAATAATTATTTTGAATTATCTAAATTTATAGGAACAAATGAAGTACATGGTACTAAAATTGTTGGTTTATTAGATTAAAAAAAATATTATTATTATATTATATTTAAGAAATATAAATAAAATAATTTTTAATAAAAAAAATATTATTTCTTTCTAACAACTTTTAATTAAAATACTTGATTTTGTTCCTCCAAAAACAATACTTCCATCATTTAATTGTTCAATAGCATACATTGCACCATCTTCTTTAATATTACCAATTTTAGTAAAATAATTACATTCATATTGTTCAATAATACCATTTTGATAAGCACATAAAAAAGTATTACCTTTTAAATATTTTAAAGTTCTAATTTCTGAATAATTTCCTCTTATTACTTTTATTTGTGTCATTTTAATAACATTTAATATATAAATTTGTCTATCTCCAACTGCAATAAGTGAATCACTTAATCTTGTTACTGTATTCCATCCAGTTGGTCTAATATTTTTAAATTCTCCTTTTTTTTCAAAAGTTATTGAATTTATTATTATAATTTTTGAATTAAAACAACCAGAAGCAAATAATTTTTTATTTACCAAAATAATAAATTGAATCCAACTTGAATGATAATTTTTTAATGTATTCAATAATTGGATTTTAAATTCTGAATTTTCTCTTTTAAAAATATTCCATATTTTAATTTGAGAATCATTTGAACATGTTGCAAAAATATTATTTTGTAATTTAATAATTCTTTGAATATTTGCATTATGAGCTTTTTGATAATTACATATAATTTTATATGATTTATTATTAAAATTAAATTCAAATATTTTAATATAAAAATCACAACCAACAGAAATTAAATGTTTTGAATCATATGCTAAAATATCTAAAATCCAATATGTATGAGCTCTTGGAATTTTAATTATTGTTTCATATGTTGTTTTATTTTTATCATAAATACAAATTCCATAATCATCTGAACATGAAGCAAATTTATTTGAATTTGGAAATTTTGCAAAGTTATTTATTCTTTTTATATGACTTTTTATTTCTGTTTTATTTGAATATAATTCTATTTTCTTTTGAATATTTGTTGAATCATTCAAAATATTTTCGTAATTTAATATATTTTTTAATAAATTTTGAGAAAGTAAAAAAAGTTCATTATTTGTTTTTTGTAATTCTTCTATTTGATTAGTTTGTGCTTTTATTTTGTTTATGAATTGATTTTTTAACATATCTATTTTTATATTGAAATTTGATAATAAATCTGTATTTTGTTTTTTTAAATTTACTTGATTGTTTAATAATTCATTGTTTTTTTCTATTAATTTTTTTATTTGAATATTTGCTTCTGATAAATCTTTTTCTATATTCCTTTTATTTTTATCTGTTAATTGAATTTTTTTTGAAAATAAAATACAAATTGATTTTGATTTTAAAATTAATTCTAATGATTCAATTTTATTTTCTTTATCCTTTTCAATTATAGAATAATTAAAATTATTTGTTTTTATATCTTTTATTATAAAATTTATTGCATCATCGATATTTTCTTTTCCACATAATGTTATAAATTCTTGATTTTCAAATATTGAAAAAATATTATCTGGTGTTATAATAATTTTTACATATTTATCAATAATATTAAATGTTATATAATATTTTTTATTTTCAATATTGATTTCAATTATTTCTTCCATATTAATTTTATATGATAAATTTACAAAATAAAAATAACAAATTTAAATTATAATAAAATAAGAAAATATTAACAAATAATAAAATAAAAACATAACTTAACATTTACATTCTTCCTTTTTTTTTTTTTTTTCAAACTGGTTTAAATCTTTAATAGAATCATTTACTCTAACATCAAATTCTTTAAAAGATTCACTAGAAAAAAAATCAACAAATTTAGAAACAGCATTATTAATAACATCTTCAACACCATCACCAGTTAACGCTGAAGTTTTTCCATATTGAGCATTAATTTCTTCAGCAAATTTAACAGCATCTTCCTCAGAAACAACTTCATTTTCAATTAAATCAGCTTTATTTCCAATAATGACAATAACTAATAAATTATTTTAAAAAAAAAAAATAAAAAATAAAATAAAAAATTGTTACCTTTAACACTATCAGTTTTATCTTTTATTTCATTATACCAATAATTTTTTAATTCATCAAAACTTTTTTGATTTGTAATATCATAAACTAAAATTGCAATATCAGCACCTTGATAAAAAATTTTTGTAATAGAACGAAATTGTTCATTTCCACAAGTATCCCATGTTTTAACTTTAATATTTTTTCCTTTTATAATTATATCTTTTACTTCATGAGTTGCTCCTACTGTTACTAAATGTTCATCATTAAAATCATTATTATTATATCTCTTTATTATACATGTTTTTCCAACTGATGATTCTCCTAATAAAACTATTTTACAATCTATAAAAGACATTTTTTATTTAAATTTTTTTTTTATTTCAATATTTTAATTATTTTATTTTACTTTTATTAAAATTAATTTTGTAACATCATCAAATTTGAAAATAATTAATAAAAAATATTATTTTAAATATTTTTTAATAAATTATTTAACAACATCCTTTTTTTTTTTCAGTTTCTTTATTACTTTTTAATGTAACTCCACTAGATTGATTTGCTTTATTAACTTTTCTTTGATCACCTTTAGCAAATTTTTCAACTAATTGATTAATAGATTCAATAACACCATTTCCATCTAAAGCAGAAGTTCTTTTATAAACAGCATCAATTTTTTTAGCATAAGCTCTTGCAGCTTTTTCAACTTCAATTTCTTCTCCATCTTTAACTAAATCACTTTTATTTCCAAAAAGTCCTATTACTAAAAAAAATTAAAAAAAAAATTTTTTTTACCTTTTGATGAATTTGATGAATTTGTTTCTACTTCATCAAACCAAAAATCTTTTATTGCATTTAATGTTTCCATGTTTGTTAAATCAAATGCAAAAATTGCTATGTCTAAATTTTTGTATGCTGCTTTTATTATTGAACGAAATCTTTCTTGTCCTGCTGTGTCCCAAAATATTATTGTTACTGTTTTATCTCCTATTTCTAATGTTTTTTTTTCATTTTCTATTCCATATGTTGATATTACTTCTTCATCAAATCCATATCCTAAATATCTTTTTATTATTGATGTTTTTCCTACTTGAGATTCACCGAAGATAACTATTTTACATTTTAAATCTTCTGACATTTTTTTTTTTTATTTTTTTTTTATGCTATAAATAATACAAATAAATTTATATTTTTTAATTATAGAAATATAATTATTGAATTATATTTAATGTTATAATAAATTATTTTAATATTTTTTTAAATTTAATTATGTGTGTGATTCTATTAAAAGTTTTGTTTTATCTTATATTTTTTGATTTATAAATTTTTACTTGAAAAAAAATGTTTATTTTTTTATTTAGATTTAATATATAAAAACAAAAATTATCAAAACAAAAATAAAAAAAAATTAAAATTAAAAAAAAAAAGAAAATAAAAAATACAAAAGAAAAAAAAAAATGTCAAATGAAGAAGAATCAAACAAAGACAACTCAAACAGAAA
>JAEEGL016097574.1_pt1 | contig 12186 bp, 6 predicted proteins | sample 9134231 | NCBI WGS metagenome assembly JAEEGL01 (sample SAMN16246548, study PRJNA631951) | gut metagenome | biome: gut microbiome; feature: rumen; material: fiber-attached | host: Bos | place: Iran: Karaj | collected 2018-10
ACGATGCCATATATTGTTTGAATAAGAGCAGTCAAACAGGTCTTCAACCTGAATTCTGCTTGATGAAATACCAAGTTCTTCCGGAGTTAATGTGATCTTCGTTTCACTTGCCTGTCCACTGGCCACACTTGAAATCAGGTCATATGCTTTATCATAGAGTTTTTTTTCGTTATCAGTTAGTTTATTGTAAGCTGAAGCACGTCTGAAAAGCATAGTACTAAGAGCGTCGTTCTGCTCGAAGTAATTAATCCCGAATTGTTTATCAACATATTTTGCAAAAAGATTTTCCTCATCAGGGAGATTATCAATCTCATTCTCCTCTATGTTAACTGTGACGGTCTCAGGCTCCATTGGCTCAATGTATAATTCGTCGATAGCAAGAGAGCCCTCCGCTGAACTTTCACTTGAGGATGAGCTGATACTAGCAGAGGAATTTACAACTAATGAAGCACTGTCACTGGCTGCGGAATTGTCAATTAATGAAGCACTATTACTGGCTGCGGAATTGTCAATTAAAGAGGCACTTCCACTTGCTGATGAATTACCCTGAAGTGATTCCTGATTTTCTATGCTTCCATTTTTTGAATCTACATAAGCCTCAACGGAAGCGGTAATCGTGGTTGATTCTTTATCTGAAGATATTCCTTCGCCGTCCAAAGTTGTGGCCTCATCACTAACTTGTGCTATGTCATTGCTGGCTGTGGATGCAGCGTCATTAAGACCAGTATCTTCATCAGAAGACTTTTCTGAAGACTCTGCACCTCCATCTGTTTCTGACTTTTCTTCAGTATCATCAACATCTGAAAAAAGAATAGTTGATTCATCGCCGGCATTTTCTGCGAAAGCTACTGAAGGATATGTGAAGAACATTATTCCTGCCAGGAGCATAGAGAGAAATCTTTTTTTCATAGAAATCCTTTCTACCTTTTGGGGCATGTAACTGATATATTATTATTTTCTTTTTTTCGTCCGCATTCAATTATATGCGAAGTGACATAAGGTGCAATGCGATATAACGATTTTTCTGCGCATTTCGAAAAGAACTTGCAATAAATCTAAACCAGCGTGAAATATATTTGATACAACCTTATTTTTAGATTAGATAAGAAATTTAATACAAAATTGATTCCTCATGGTGTCTTACTATATTTTGTGGTATTGTTTAATTATAACGTCTAAACATATACCATATATTGAACGAATGGAGGAAGGATGAAAAAAGAAATTTTTAAAAAATGGGGGTTTAAATTAGGTGTAGCGCTTTTTGCAACGATATTTTGTACAAATATTCCTATATATGCAAGTGCAGAGGATGAGTCAAATATTACTGAAGCCGAGTATTCTTTGGATAGTGATGCACTCTATAATCAATACATTGAATTTCTGATGACATCAGATGATGGAATATCCATAGAGGAGTATGAAGGAGAAGAGGCTGATACTGGCTATTATGCAGCGAAGACTGCGCTCACAAAACACGGAAAAATAGTATATGAATTATTGAAAGAGGAAATAATTAAAATATCTAATGGTGAACGCGATTCGACTACTATTAATATTCCATATAGCAGTGTATATGGAGCGGATGAAACCTTCACGTTTACTGCATCTGAGCTAAACATGACTAAGATTACAGATGAAAATATAAATGAAGCACAGAAAAAGGTTTTTGCACTTATAAGCGATAATGCAATAGAACCGGGACTTGGAGAAGTGTACGATGCAATAGTTGCAGATGTAGCATATTATCTGTATTGGTCCACCGGAAATGTTGTATATTCTTCCACTCCTATAATCCATGTGGTTTCACATACAGATGACACTGTCACAGTTAAACCAAGTGAAGGAGAACAATATTTTAGATTTAGTATAAATGTTAACAGTACTTATTCCAACGGTGATTATACAGTAGATACTTCAAAAACCTCCGTGGCCAAAAGCGCTTTTGATCATGCAAATAACATAGTAAATCAGGCCAAATCTATGTCCGATACAGAAAAGCTCACATTTTATAAGAATTCAATCTGTGATTTAGCTGATTATGCATTTAATACATGGATTGGTAATGATCATAGACAAATAATATATGTTTTTGATAATGATCGTTCAACAAAAGTCGTATGTGAAGGCTATGCCAAGGCATTTAAATATCTGTGTGATCTTACTACATTTTCCTCCCCTGAAATAGAATGCCGCCTGGCTGCAGGATATCTCATGGTAGATAATGACAATCCCGAACGCCATATGTGGAATATCGTTCAGCTAAAAAAGAACGAAAACTATTTAGTTGATGTGACTAATTGCGATGAAAAAATGTTTGCCTCTCCTGATATTCTTTTCATGAAAGGTCATATTGGAAAGCTTAATCAAGTGATCAATGGAGAGCAAGTTTGGGGATATCAGTTAGCTCATCCTTCTCGTTCAGTATTCTATTACTATGACAACTCCAATTACAATACTATGAGAAGTACGGATGAACTAACTTTAGTCAGTGAACAACAATCTAAATCTCAGGATAGCGAACCTTACAAAAACTGTGTTTGGGAAGTTTTAGACGGAAAGAGCTACTGGTATGAGGAAAATGTTCGTCAGGGAACAGCTTCAGACTCAAAATGTTTCTCTTATGATGGTACACTTAGAGGCCGAGAAATATACGATCCTACATCAGTTGGATGGTACTGGCTCGATGTAAATGCTGATGGTGCCAAAGCTGTTGGCAAAGAAGTATTTATGCCTTACATATATCAGAATGAAGCAACCTGGCGTGAAAACGAGGAAGAACTTAATAAAAATGCGGAAAACAGCGGAGCAAATGCAGAAGGCAATACGGAACATGCAGAACTTGCTGAGCAGGTAAAAAAAGCAATTCAAAGCGGTACAGGCAAGTGGGTTCGCTATGATAACGACGGAAAAATGCTTAAGGGCTGGATAACCATTGAGGGCGATTTGGCAGTTCTTTATCCTAATCAGGCAGGAAACAGATATTACTATGATCGCAAGACCGGTCTAATGGCTAAAGGTGAGACAGTAATTGATGGCGTTACCTATTATTTCGATGAGATAACAGGTGTACTGAAATAACCCAATATATAAAGGAGCTCTCTCATTTACAGCTTTGAGAGAGCTCTTTTAATGATTCTTTGATATGTTTTTATTCCAAAATTCTTCGAAAATTGTCCCTTTTTCTTATTGAAACTTCATTATTACTTTATCCGAAACAAAAAGTTCATCTCCGGTCTTCTTATTAATAATATTGAAATAAAGCTGAACCTCGTTAATATTTGTGATATCGTTATCTTGCAGATCCGAATCAAAGAAAATAATCTCGCTCATCGCTTTCTTACCGGCCGCAATGTCTTCAGCAATTATTCCGTCCATCATAATACCATTCACGTAAACATCGCTAATCTGAACAGTTATATCTTTATCAGAGTTGTCCTCAATATAAAGCACTACTCCAGTACCAAAGGATGAATCATAGACCACTCCCTTTTCAACGATTCTCACACCGTTTTTATTCATGACATCATTACCTAAATCATCATATTTCTGCTGATAACTTCCGGCTATTGAAGTATCCACTTTTATAGTTTTTGAAGTGGCAAGAGTACTCCAGTTGGAGTTTTGAATCTGGAGTTTGAATTCCATTGTAGCAACATTTTTTACTCCACTTTCTTCCAAACTTGACGCCTGGAAAGTGATGCCATCATTTACGCTGCTACCAGCCTCAACTTCTGCCATTAAAACACTGTCAATCATATAGCCGTTAACGCTTTCATCAATTGACTCAACAATAACGTCTCTTGAAGAATTATTCTCAATCAAAAGATTAAGCTGTGGACCATTCCAGGTATCTTCAAGTCCCGTAGCAGTGATTGTTACACCTTTTGCACTGTACAAAACCTGTTTCTCTACTGAGGGCATATCTGTGTCATCTTCTTTTGTTTCAAGCACCCCGGTTGTCTCATTGAAGAAGTAATCTTTTCCTTCTATAGTCACATTACCCTTGACCATAAAGCCTGTCTTATGATCATAATAGTAAACATTGCCTTTCTGTTCAGGATAACATTCAGCCAGTTCTCCCTCAATGGTTACCCAGCCTTTAAGCATCTTACCGTTTTCATCATAACGAACCCACTTTCCGGTTCTTTCACGAATTGACTTCTCTGCTAAAGCTATAAGTCCTTCATCAGAATAATTAGCATTTTCCACAATATCATCTTCGCTGAAAGATGCTTCATTCTGATAAATATATGGAATCCAGACTTCTTTGCCTACAGCCTTGGCTCCACCATAAACACTATCAAGCCAATACCAGGCATTTGTTGCCGGATCATATATTTCTCTGCCTCGTACAGTTCCATCTCCAAGTACACCTTTTGGATCATCGTAGGTTCCCTGAAGTACACCATCCTCATACCAGTATGACTTTCCATCATTTCCAATTCTGAATTCTACTGCTTCCGCAAAAGCCGTCAGTGGTTGCACCATCATAAGTGTACCTATGGTAAATGCAGCAAATGCCTTCTTTACTACTTTATTTTGTTTACTTTTCTGCCACTTCATGTATATTCTCCCAAATTACTGTTTTTTATTGCCTAAAAGCATAATATATATTGTATATGAGGTCAATTAATTCTTTGCATATGAAAAAACTCCGCTTAGTAATTGACATTACCTAGCGAAGTCTTTTTTATTTATTTCAACACACCTGTTGTCTCGTCGAAATAATACTCTACTCCTCCGATTACAACATGGCCTTTCGCCATCAATCCGGTACGGTTATCGTAATAATATGTGTTTCCTGCCTGATTCGGATAAATAGCTGCTAAATCTCCCTCAATTGTTACCCAGCCTTTAAGCATCTTTCCTTCGTTATCATAACGAACCCATTTACCGGATTTACTATTAATTGCATTAAGGACAAACTCACCCATTCCTTCATCTGATTCATAAGCTATATTGTGTTTTGTTTCGTCGTCCCAGGTATCTTCATCCTGATAAATATATGGCATCCAAACTTCTTTTCCGCAGGCTTTGGCACCATCATAGATTGAATCAAGCCAATACCATGCGTCTGATGCAGGGTCATAAATTTCACGTCCACGTACAGTTCCATCTCCTAAAACTCCTTGTGGATCATCAAATGTTCCCTGGCGGACATTATTCTCATACCAGTAGCTCTTTCCGTCTATCATCTCCCACTCCAGGTGTCTATTTGTTATCCAATGTGCGTATACATTCACATCGCCAATAGTGTCAGCCACTGTGCTCTCAATAATTTTACTTCCTCCTTCAGGAGCAGTATACCATCCATCTAACTTGTAGCCTCTTCGAGTAGCGTTATATAGTGAACCAAAAGGTGCCCCCAGCTGATATCTATTATAAACTGATGATGATGTCCCATCATTTTGGTAGAAGATAAGAGTCGTATATCTATTCGAAAGGTCTACATAATTTGATGAATACTCTACAGGCTCAACAACCATGTTATCATTTACAGTTGTTGCAGAAGCTCCGCCATTTACATTACCAAATTCCTGCACCCAATAAAATCTACCGTTTGCATAGAAGCATCCAATTCCAATCGTTTTGTATCCCTGATACAGCATATTCCTTCTATGGCCCTGTCCACTATATGACTCATTTTCCTCTATCCATCCTTCCAAAACTGAATCGGCAGAAGAATAACCATATGCAATGTTTTCGCCATAGGTGGTGTTGCTCCTACGCGTAATTGTTCCATTGCTTTTCCCGTTAGGTCTTGTGTGCGAATACATGACCGCAAGCTCTTTAGCTCGTTCCATCGCAGCCTTCTCAAGGTCATAATCGTATTGAAGCGGACTAAGTGTTGTTTTTCCCGAAGTATTATAGTAGGTCTTTGTACTATCATCGGAATTCCACTGCCAAACATTTGACTTCGTTCTGAAGCTGTTAACGCTATCAAACATTGATCTCGCCATAGAGCCACAGTAAGTTCCCGATACTTTTACTGTGTCTATGCTAGGATCATCACCAATATCCACATATTTTCTGAGATATTCTGCGCATGTTTCTGCATCATTACATCCGTCCCAGTACTCCACTTCCTTTCCATCTTTCACAATAGCACAGGCTGCAAAACTCACACTACTGCTACGTGCATATCTCCACACGCTTCCGTTATAAGCCCATACAATATTCTTGGCATCTGGAGCATTTTCGGCTATAAATGATGAAACTGTACTGGCTGAGGCACCGTCTGACTCTATAGCTATTACCTGTATATCACTATTTGATATCCAATAACTTGATGCTATACTTGAAAAAATATTATTTGATCTTGCGCAGTTTCCATTTCCCCGGTAGAAAACAAGAAGTTGCGTCTTTGAGGAATAGGTTGATTCAGTTACCGTTCCCCCATCAATCGTCGGCAAAGAAAATGATGGTGCCGTAACATTATAAGACTCGCTGACATTCTGATCATTTTCTACTAGCCCCGAGTCCTGCTCGTTTGCTCGTGCTATTATGCTTTTTCCGCAAAAAGCACTTATACTTACGACAATAGCTAATAGAAGTACTAAGCTCTTGAAAATTCTTTTTAAATTTGCCCCCATATTTTCCCCTTTTCAATATTTTGTGTTTTATAAAAATTCAGATATATTTTACCACAAAATATAGCATCATCTCCCAAAATGAAATGATATTCCTCAGGCGTTTCTCAGCAATTAAAGCCCTGTCCTCTAATTACATTCTCAAAATCAAAGAAGTCAAAAAGGTGTGTAAATTAGTTTCTTAACTTACACACCTTTTACATATTTTTTATATATTAACTTACTGGCGCACACCTGTTATCTCATCGAAATAATACTCTACTCCTCCGATTGTAACATGGCCTTTAGCCATCAATCCGGTACGGGTGTCATAATAATAGGTGTTTCCAGCCTGATCCGGATAAAGAGCTGCCAGATCTCCCTCGATGGTTACCCAGCCTTTAAGCATCTTTCCTTCGCTATCGTAACGCACCCACTTTCCGGTTTTATTTCTAATTGCATTAAGGACAAACTCACCCATTCCTTCATCAGATTCATAAGCAATATTGCGCTTTTTCTCGTCATCCCAGGTATCTTCATCTTGGTAAACATATGGCATCCAAACTTCTTTTCCGCAAGCTTTAGCACCATCGTAGATAGAATCAAGCCAATACCAAGCGTTTGATGCAGGGTCATAGATTTCACGTCCACGTACAGTTCCATCTCCTAATACTCCTTGTGGATCATCATAAGTTCCCTGACGGATATCATTCTCATACCAGTAGCTCTTTCCGTCTACAACTTCCCACACACAATCTCTGTAAGTCGCTGTATTATTAACTTTGATTCTATATGTTTTATTTACCATCCAATAGCCAGATACTTTAATATAATAAGTTCCAACTTTTGCATCGAATTCCTCAGATTTTATTGTTTCAAGATTCTTACCACTTATATTTTTATCATAAATTGTTTTCCCAGATGGATCTATAAATTCAATATACCAAGAATCATCTTCATGATATTCGTTACTAAAATCTACAGAAATCTTGCCAGCTCTTGAAACATCATATCTATAATAATCAACATCAGTTGAATGATAGATATTACCACTCACTTCTTTACCGGAACTGATAATGGTAGCTTTATCCATACTGTCATTATTTTCTTGTTCCCAATCTGTAGTTGGTGTAAAGTTAGCTTTAATTGAGTAATTGATATTTTTCATCCAATATCCGGATACTTTTATATAGTATGTTCCTGCTTTTACACCATATTGGGGTGAAGATACTGTAGTTTTATTTTTTCCAGAGATATTGGTTGAATAAATATCTCCACATTCTGTTCCTCTTAATGTGACTACCCATGAATCGTTATCACTATAATCGTTCTCAAAATCAAATGAGATAATTCCTGCTTCCGGTATAGTAAATTTGTACCAATCTTCATCAGTTTCTTTATAAATATTTCCATTTACAGTTTGGCCAAGTGCTATTTCATTTGCTGTTTCAGGCTTTTCGTTTAATTCTTTTTCCCAATCATTAGTTGCTGTAAAATTAGCTTTTACAGTATAATTAGTGCCTGTCATCCAATATCCGGAAACTTCTATATAGTATGTCCCCGGTTTTACACCATATTTTGGTGAAGATACTATAGTTTTATTTTTTCCAGAGACATGGGTTTTATATAATTCATTGCATTCTGTTCCTCCTAATATGACCTCCCATGAATCATTTTTACTTTGTTCATTACTAAAATCAAAAGAGATAATTCCTGCTTCTGATGTAGTAAACTTATAAAAATCTTTATCATCCGTTGTTGATATAACACCAACATAGTCCTTATTTGTCTCAATAGCTACAGCTGTTTTGAACTCATCATTCGGCTCAGCCTCACTTGCTGCCTTCGCTACTACGGTGTTCCCAACCAAAACACCACCAGCTATAATGATTGCTGAAACAGCTGATATCAGCTTATTAATAACCTGTCCCCCTTTTGTACTTTTCATCAACATTCTCCCTTCATTTTTTATTTTTCATATTCAAAAATATGCCATATCATTGTACTATCGTGTCCACTATATGTCCATTATCACCAGCATGTAGTCACTAAATATTGTAATTTTATTTCAGCGCACCAGTTATCTCGTCAAAGTAATATTCTTTTCCGTTAATAACAGTTGCACCTTTAGCCATGAGGCCGGTCTTGCGGTCATAATAATATGTGTTTCCAGCCTGATCCGGATAAAGAGCTGCCAGATCTCCCTCGATTGTTACCCAGCCTTTAAACATTTTACCTTCGTTATCGTAACGAACCCATTTGCCGGTACCACTTATTATAGCCTTCCTGACCTGATCAGCAAGTTCTGCGTGCTCTATATTACCTTCTGCATTTGCTCCACTTGCTGCTGCATTTTCATTAAGCACTTCCTCGTTCTCAAGCCATTCTTTCTCTTTCTGATATATATAAGGCATCCAAACTTCTTTTCCACAAGCTTTGGCGCCATCGTAGATGGAATCAAGCCAGTACCATGCGTCTGATGAAGGGTCATAGATTTCACGTCCACGTACGGTTCCATCTCCTAAAACTCCTTGAGGATCATCATATGTTCCCTGACGAACGTTGTTCTCATACCAGTAGCTCTTTCCGTCTACAACATCCCACTGAAGGTGCTTGTAGGTTCCGCTACCCTTATTCTCATTTGCAAAAGCAAAAGTACTGAAGCTTGTTATTGTGAATTTAGCCTTTGTTCCATTTTCGATGATTGCAGGAGTAATTTTTTCAAAAGAACCATCGCTCTTGAAGTGAAGTATAAACAGGTCTGATGTATCTAGTCCTGCAGGAATAGGAAGTGTAATAACTGCGGGAATATCAAGTTTTGTAAGCTCTTTTCTTGTCTCTCCCTTAACATCAACAAGCTTCATATCAAAGGCTATTACATTTTTATAGATATCTGTATCATATTGAGGTGCAGTAGGTGTAGGTGATACGTTTAAACTAACTGTAGAACCAGCCTCAGCATTCAGTCCTGCACCGATAACAGATATACCACTAGTTGGAATTGCTTCAACTTCAGAATTCGTATTAACTGTAATTCCATTCTTCTGATTATAAGTATTCTCAAGCTTACTTAAGTTCTGCTGGGTAGCTTCACTATCCTGTATGGCATTACACATAGCACTGGCGTTATCTTGAGCCTTAAGCTGATCAACTACATCATTTACTGTATTTTCATCTGCATTTGCCGCACTTGCAATATTATTTTGAATTGCCTGAGCTTGTGATGTTCCGCCATATGGTTCTGAAGCCGCGGAATTATTACTATTTGCCCATTTATTTATGTCTTCGCTATACGCTATTACTCGGAAAGTATATGTATGTCCTTCTGTATCTGCCATATATTGTGAAAAATTTGCTTTTGTTATACTGGCCGGCGAGTATAAACCTATAACAAACTGATCATCACGACTAAGTATCGCCATATAACTCTGTGCATGTTCAACCGGATCCCATTCTCCAACCTTTTGTTGCTCACTACTCCAACGAAGGTTTACGGGTGTTGCAAGTTCTTCTGAAGGTCTATTATAAACAAATGGTGCACTCTCTACAGAAACAGCACCATATGACATATCCCTTGAACCATCACTGTTATCAGCAGACATCTTTACTTTAAAAGTATAGATTCCTGAATAATTCATATTTGTATTGAATGTATAAGAGCGCGTAGACGTACCATCACTGGAGCCTCTGCTTGTTGAAATCTGCTTTCCATCTTTATACAGAGCTGCTACAACATATCCTTTTGTCGGATCAACAATATCAATATATCCCACTCCCGGCTTAGTCTCATCCCATCTTGGATTTTCCGGCGGAATATACTCATGAGCTTCCTGACCTTCTGTAGCCATTACAGGTAGTTTAGCTCCAGAAACCATCATCAGACCAACCATCAACGCTGCAAGTAACCTTCGTACGCCCTTCATAGGCTCTCCCCCCACATCTTTTAACATACTTTTCTTCATTTCGTTCCTCCTTTTATTTTCTCCACCCCAAACAGCCATTCCGATAGCAAACAGAATAGCAACATTTTATATATTTTAATAATACAATCACTACTACTAGATGTCTATCTATATTCCGATAAAAACACCATATATTGTGTGATTAATAAAAAACGCTTGGTGTAGTATTTTGGCTACACCAAGCGTTTTTTATCATTATCTCAGTACTCCGGTTATCTCGTCGAAGTAATATTCTATTCCGTCAATCACAGTTGCACCTTTAGCCATAAGACCGGTCTTGCGGTCATAGTAGTATGTGTTTCCTGCCTGATCTGGATAGATATCTGCCAGGTCGCCTTCAATGGTTACCCATCCTTTAAGCATCTTACCTTCGTTATCATAACGTACCCATTTTCCGCTGCCATCATGAATTGCTCTTTTTACCTGATCAGCAAATTCTGCATTGAGGATGTAACAGAGCGCTTTATCCCCATGTTCACTGAAGAAAGAGATGCTGATGTAATTAAGAAAGTTCATATCAATAATGAAGACATTTTCATAGCCTTGATTGAACATAAATCAGGCGTAGACTATAATGTAATTATGCAGATTCTGCGCTACATGGTGTACATTTGGGAAGATTATGAACATCAGCAGGAAAAAACACATAATGGTATTACCCATACTAAAACTTTTAAATATCCACCTGTTTTACCAATAGTATATTATGAGGGCAAAGATGAGTGGGATGCGACAATGACTCTTAAAGGTAGAGTTCTACTGGACAATGCATTTCATGACTTTATTCCTAACTTCAGTTATCTTTTGATAAGTCTTAATAAGTATGGAAAAACGGAACTGATTGACAAGAAAAATGGTTTATCATTAGTTATGTTGATCAACAGCATCAAAAATGCAAAAGAGTTCAAAAACCTTAATCTACCCGATGATTATCTTCAGACATTATTTGAGAACTCTTCTTCTGATGTTTTGAATGTAATTGCCAAAGTGATTGCTGTCGTATTGCGAAAACAAAATGTTCCGGAAGATGAAATTCAAAGGCTCATTGATCAAATAAAGGAGAGAAAGTATATGGCGCTATTTGATGATTGGGAAGGATTTGATGTTCAAAAAGAAAGAAAAATTGGTGAACAAATTGGCATTAAAAAAGGAAAGAAAATTGGCGAAAAGAATGGTGCAGAAAAACAGAATATTAAATTAATCTGCAGCAAAATGTCTCAGGGGTGGGATATATCTAAAATCTCCAATCTTTTGGAAATCGATGCTGATTATGTTGAAAAAGTATCTGAAATTGTATCAACCAAACAACTTAGCAATGACGTTGATGCCATTTTTTACGAACTATATAAAGAAAAAGAACATGTATAAAAAGACGCTTAATGTTTGGCATAAGCCTACATCAAGCGTCTTTTATTATTAGTTAATGAAATTTTTATGTATCACTGCGAGAAATACCCGAGTGAGTGGAACACTTTCATTTCCTTTGAGCGTCCTTCTCGCATCACTTCCCGCGTAGCCACATTAAAGTTCATCACTCTTTACTGCAACCGGCCTTGAACAGGTGATCTCAAGGTTGCCGTTTCGCTGACGGATTTCGTCGATCATGCCCTTGGTTGATGCCTTTGATCTCATAGCTACTTTGTAGTTTAGCT
>JAEEGL016472149.1_pt1 | contig 12186 bp, 7 predicted proteins | sample 9134231 | NCBI WGS metagenome assembly JAEEGL01 (sample SAMN16246548, study PRJNA631951) | gut metagenome | biome: gut microbiome; feature: rumen; material: fiber-attached | host: Bos | place: Iran: Karaj | collected 2018-10
GCTCGACAGCCCTTACTATTTTTAGGAGAAATTAAATTATGACAGAAATGAAATTCAAGCGCAATTTTTGTATCGTTGCGCATATTGACCACGGAAAATCAACTCTTGCGGACAGGCTCATTCAAAAAGCACAAATCATCGACGACCGCCAGATGATGAACCAGATTCTCGACAACATGGATATTGAGCGAGAACGTGGAATCACGATTAAAAGTCAGGCCGTCACAATTCCTTACCACGCAAAAGACGGAAATGATTATGAGCTTAATTTCGTCGACACTCCGGGACATGTCGACTTCTCTTACGAGGTAAGCCGAGCTATTGCTTCTTGTGAGGGTGCGCTCCTTTTGATTGACGCTTCCCAGGGCGTTGAAAGCCAGACTGTCTCGAACCTTTACATGGCGATGGAACAGGATTTGTCGATTGTTCCTGTCATCAATAAGATTGACCTTCCAAGCGCAGACTTGCCGAGCGTTAAAAAGCAGATTGACCACGATTTGGGCCTGGATTCTGAGGATGCGGTTCCTGTAAGCGCAAAGACAGGCGAGGGAATTGACGACTTAATGGAAGCGATTGTCACAAAATTCCCGGCCCCGACCGGCGACCCGAACGGAAAGGCTCAGGCTTTGATTTTCGACTGCCACTATGACGAATACCGCGGTGTCATCATTCATATCCGAGTAAAGGAAGGCCGAATCAAGAAAGGCGATGTAATCCGCTTCATGTCGAACAATACTGATTACAAGGTCGACCAGATCGGAATTTTCAAAATCAACTACGAGGAGACTCCGTACCTTGAGGCAGGCGATGTCGGCTACATCATTGCGGGCGTAAAGACCGTAAGCGATGTCCGTGTCGGCGATACAGTTACCCTCGCGGCAGACCCGGCTCCTGAGCCACTTGGCGGCTTTAAGGATGTAAAGCCTGTCGTATTCTCTTCGATTTATCCTATTGACTCAAACGACTACGAAGAGCTTAAGGAGAGCATGGAAAAGCTCAAGCTCAACGATGCCTCTCTGATTTACGAAAAGGACAATTCGCTCGCCCTCGGAAACGGTTTCCGCTGCGGATTTTTGGGACTCTTGCACCTCGAAATCATTCAGGAGCGACTTGAGCGCGACTATGACCAGGCCGTAATCTTCACTGCCCCGAGCGTTCAGTACAAAATCAAGCTCACGAACGGAACCGAGCAGATTATCGATAACCCTACGGAATTCCCAGAGACGAAGATTCAGGAATCATGGGAGCCGTACATCAAGGCAACAATCATCACACCGACTGACTACATTGGCGCAATCATGAACCTCTGCACGGAAAAGCGCGGTGTTCAGAAGAACATGACCTATCTCGACGAAAAGCGCGTTGAACTCACATACGAAATGCCTCTCGCCGAAGTCCTCTTTGACTTCTACGACAAGCTCAAAAGCTACAGCCGAGGTTACGCCTCGTTCGATTACGAAATCACCGAATATCAGCAGACTGAGCTTGTAAAGGTCGATATTTTGCTTAACGGAAAGCCGGTTGACGCATTGAGCCAGCTCGCCTACAAGCCTGAAGCCGCAGTCCGGGCAAGAAAGGTGTGTGAAAGATTGAAGGGTGAAATTTCAAGGCAGCAGTTTAAGATTGCGATTCAAGGGGCAATCGGAAGCCAGATTATCGCGCGCGAAACCGTAAACCCGGTAAGAAAAGACGTCTTAGCCAAATGTTACGGTGGTGACGTAACCCGAAAACGAAAGCTCCTCGAAAAGCAGAAGGAAGGCAAAAAGCGAATGAAGATGATCGGCAACGTCGAGCTTCCTCAGACCGCATTCCTGGCCGTTCTTAAGGAAAAGGAAGAGTAAAGAACCACAGATTACACAGATTTCACAGATTATATTATTTGATATAAAAGAATCTTGAGCCAAAAACAAAATCTTTCTTATAAAGAACTTTTAATCTGTGTTCATCTGTGTAATCTGTGGTTTAAAATCTATTTTCCTTTTTCAATTCGGCTTTTATGTCTTTCAAAAAGAAATCAATTTGGCCTCTGACCCGCTTTAGAAAGCTCAGGTCGGAGGTTTTGCATTTGTAGCCGTCGGGGAAGTGCAGGAATAAGTATTCTCGCGGACTGATCAGGGCGTTCAGCTCCTGTTCTATGCTCATTGAGCAGCTTGCCACATCCTTTCCGAACATCAATAGTTCTTTTATTCTGTTCAGAGATTTTTCTTCGGTTTCTAGGTAGTTTCTTACTTGTGAGGTAATTTCTTCTTGGGTAGTTTTGCCAGTTTGAGGCGAGTCGTTCTCTGATGGTGAAATAGCTGTTTGTGTATGAGTTTCTTGTTTAGGCGAGCCTTTCTCTGCCGAGGTAACTGCCTCTTGAGGTTTCGCTTGAATTGTTCCCAGATACGCCTTTACTTTTTCTGAGGCGATTTCCTGTAATCCAAGCGGGATTCCCTGCTTTCCGGCGTCGTAGAGGTTTGGGGTGCCGTAAAAGACATCTGTGAAGCTTTTGGCGTAGCCTTCGAGAGCCGTGTCCGTGAAGACTTCAATTCCGTTCTTTCCGATTAGTCTTTTTGCTCCGGCTCTGAATGCGGCCGCGTAGTTCTCTGTCGGGTTGAGCCTGTTTGCAGAAGAAAGACGGGCGATGTGTGCCGGAGCGTTCTTTGTGTGGGTTCTTCCAAGTGAGAACGAAAAATCTAAGCCTGTTACGAATACCGGAACATTGATATTTTCGCGCAAGAAAAGGGCTATGTATGAAGCCGTAAGACCGACCGAACCTAGCGGCGGGATTGTCTGAGGAAAAAAGCCTTTTTGGGTGAGGTTCTTGAAAAAGAGCGAGTCTGTGTATTTTGTTGCAAAATATGTGACTTTCTGATTTGTGTGTCTTGTTACCTGCTTTCGTGAAGTGATGTCAGCGATTAAGAGTGAGTTTTTTGCAGTGCCGCCGATATAAGCCTTTTCGATTGCAAGCTGACCTTCCTGGGCAACGACTGCATCAGGTGTGATTCCATGCGCTTTAAGGGCGGGGGAAGCCGCATCGACCGCAATCACGAAGCATTTTTTTAGTTCTTCGTGCGGGATGTTTTCAATCGTCTCCTCAATGCTTTCCCCGGCTCCGAAGACGAAAATCGGGCGGTTTATCTTGTGGGAAAGTTCCTTGAAGTCCTGTGAATAAGGAATGTTTGCGATGTTCTTGAAAAGATTCCTTGAGTAAAGACGGCCGAGCTTTGTGAGGGTGATTCTGTTCTTCCAGAATGATGCGATTGTGTTTTGAGCAAGACTTGCGATTTGAAAGTATTTTTCCTTGCAGAATTGTGTTCCCGCGCTCATTTCAATCGGAACTGCGCGGCGGAATGTTGAAATGTGCGGAAGCGAAAGAGCCTCGACAGAACGCTCTCCGCTCAGGATGTTTACGATATAGTCATTTTCAGAGAATGGAAGAAGTGCGACTTTTGAAAAATCTGTGTTTGAAGAATCTGCCTTTAATTTTTCAAGCTGTTCTTCTGCGAATTCGTGAAGGTTTTCGTCAGATTCGATTCCAAGTACAAAGCAGTCTTCCGGGAGTTTTTGCAGCAGTTCTGCGAGCCCGAGCCAGAGGGCGGGGGAGAGGGCGAGAATCAGGGTTCCGGGAAGAAGCGTGAGCGATTCAACTGCTCCCTTTATTGCCCGGTCGGGAGCGTATTTTGAATAGAGAAACCTGTTCTGATAAGAAACAGAAAAGCCCCGCCCGGCTTCCACCAGACAGGGCTTCTCGTTAGCGTTTTGTGCCACTAGTTTTATTTTGCGATGATTTTGTTGAAGTAAACTTCAGATACATTGTTCTGAATTTTTGGGCTTTCCAAGAGTACTGTCTGAGCGCTGCTCTGATCATATACCTCAGTTTCTTCTGGAATTTTTGCGATTTTCTCTGAATCAGCCTTTTCGTTCTGAATGCCTGTGAGCTGGTATACAGTGATGTAGTTGCCCATTGCTGTCGGCTCAGAGATGTCGCCCTGTTTCATTGAGAATGCAGCCTTGAGGAAGTCCTCGTTTGTGCCAGCGCTTGCGAATGCTTTTGCGTTTGTTGAGTCAAGCTTGTCAGCTACAGAAACTGAACCGTAGTTGAGCGGGAATGCTGGAATTGCACCGACTTCAAGCTCTGCGTCTTTTGCGGCTTTCTCGAAACCGTTGAGTTTTGCGCTTGCGATGAATGAGTTTGCCTTTCCTTTGAAGTACTCGTCAATCATGTCAGCTTTGTTTGCTGTGATGTAATTCTTTACAGCGTCAACAGTTTTGCTGTCCTCGAGGTTTGCAGCGGTTTTGTCGCCTGTGCTTTTGTAGATTGAGAAGCCTTTGTTTGTCTTGATTACTTCGCTCAAAGCGTCTTTTGCGAGAGAGTCGATTTTTGCGAAATCATCAGCGTTCTCAAGATTCTCTTTGACCTGGTATGAGAAGTTTTCCTTAACCTTGCCGTCACCGTCTGTGTAGTATTTCTCTGAGTATTCTTTGATTGCGTCTTCAAATGTGACTTCGTTGTTTGAAATCTGTGAGAGCAATTTTTTTGCCTGTGCCTCTTCTTTTACGGTAATCATTGAGAGAGAGTAGGTGTCGAAGAGTGAAATGTTCTCAGAACCGAATTTCTTGATTTCTGACTCAGGGTAGCTTGCCTTGTCGAAGGCAACTGTGTCGAATGAGCGTTTTTCTTCGTTGAAAGAAGCGAGGAAGCGGTTCTCTTTTTCGCTTGATTTGATTCCGTAGAAAGCGTAGTCGCCGAGTTTTTCAGATGAACCGAATGTGTCGTCTGAGAATCGCTGCCAGACGAGCTGTTTTGCGATGTTGCTTTTGAGTGATTCTTTGTCGGCGTTTGAAACCTGATTGTAGATTTTCGGATCGTATTTTCCGTCTGCGTTGAGGAAGTATGGAAGCATCATGCGTGAAACGGCATTTCTGCTTGGTTTGTAGCCAGATTTATTGACTGCGGTTTTGTATGTTTCTGACTGAACTGCAGCATTGAAAGCATTGCTATAGATATAGTAATAAGTTGCGTTGCTGAGTTCCTGACCCTGGCTCTGATAGAAGTTTGTGTAATACTGAACGGCGTTTGCGAAATCTGTTCCCGGTGCAAGAACGATGTCCTTTTTGTCGTATTTACCGAACGAGATTCCGTTGCCTTCGCCAGAGATGGCACGAATCAACTCTGTGCCGACTCCGAAAACGACGAAACAAATAACTGAAAGAATAAGGATGATTACAGAACCAACCCAAAGCATTTTGTTTTTCATAAGAAAGTCCTTTATTTTATAATAATAGTGACAAATATTTTATCATTGTAAGAATCTACTGTCAATTATCCGATATGCTCTCCAACCGTGTACCACGCATCTTCTTCCGCAATTGAATCCCCGCTGATTCCGTGCTAGAATGCTTGAACTATGGAACATGGAATGATAACATCGGCCTCGGGCTGGCGAAAGGTTTTCGCAGTCTCAGGTGACGAAAACGACAGCACTTCAAAAATCAGTGAAAATGACAGAATCCTTGCGGCAATTTCAGCCGAAGTCTTTGCGGATTATATAATAGAAAAAACTTCAAATCCTGTGGTGATTTTAGGTCAGGACACACGCCCGACAGGTCGCGCAATTTGCGAGGCAATGCTTCCGATTCTCGTTTCAAAGGGAATCAGCGTAAAATATCCGGGATTCATCGCCGCTCCTGAGATTATGGCATACGGAAAAACTGCCTCAGGCTTCATCTATATTTCGGCGAGCCACAACCCGATTGGCCACAATGGAATCAAATTCGGCCTTGACGATGGCGGCGTTCTGAACGGAACAGAGAACGCAAAGCTCGTTAAGGCTTTGAACGAAAAATGCGGCTCTGAAAAAGAAATTGAGCGAATCAAGGAAATCCTTAATCAAAAGAAATCACCAAAAACGGCCGAGACTCCGGAAGAAGCCCGGAACGAGGCCAATGAAATCATAGCACAGAGCGAGAAGGCCAAAATCGATGCAAAAAATGCGTACACGGCTTTCTCAAAGGAAGTGATTTCAGCAAGTGCAGATTCAAGTGAGCAGGAAAAACTTTTCTCGAAAATCAAGGAAAGCCTTGCTTCAAACAAAATCGGAATCGTTGCCGACATGAACGGCTCTGCCCGAACACTTTCAATCGACACGAAAATCTTCCGTGACTTGGGAATCTCTTACTACGGCTTGAACGACGAGCCTGGAAAAATTGTGCACGCAATCATCCCGGAACCTGAAAATCTCATCTGGTGCGCCGGAGAAATGGAAAGGCTTCAGAAAGAGGGACATTCAGAAGTAAAACTCGGCTACATGCCTGACTGTGACGGCGACCGCGGGAACATCGTCTTCTGGAACGAAAAAACAGGAAAGGCGGAAGTCTTAAAGGCACAGGAAGTATTCGCTCTTTCTGTTCTCTCTGAGCTTTCGTATATGAAATATCTTGATGGACTTACCGGCGGCAAGACTTCGGATAATCTTGCTGTGGCGGCGAACTGTCCGACATCAATGCGCATTGACGAAATCTGTTCTTCATTCGGGGCCAAACTTTTCCGTGCGGAAGTAGGCGAGGCAAATGTCGTGAACCTTGCGCGAAAAAAGCGTGACGAGGGCTTTACTGTTCGCATCTTAGGCGAGGGAAGCAACGGCGGAAACATCACCCACCCGGCGGCAGTCCGAGACCCGCTCAACACAATCTTCGCTCTGGTCAAACTTCTTGTACTGCGCGATTCAGATTCTTCAAAAGGACTCTTCCACATCTGGTGCGACGTGCGAAATCTTCCATATAAAAATGACTTCACCCTTCTTGATGTGATTGAAACCCTGCCAAAATACACGACCACAGGAGTTGCCGAAGCTCGTGCGGTTCTAAAAATCAAGACGGCTGACCACTCAGTCCTCAAAGGAAAATTCCAGAAAATTTTTGAGGAAGAATGGCAGGCCAAAAAAAGTGAAATGCGTGAAAAATACGGAATTGAAAACTATGAGGCAATCGGCACGAACGGAACCGAAGAATCAAGAAACCTGACTGACTACTCAAAAAACGGCAAAGGGGGCCTGAAGATCCTCTTCTCAGACAAAGACAAAAATCCCCTTGCCTACATCTGGATGCGGGGAAGCGGAACCGAACCTGTGTTCAGGGTGCTGTGTGATGTTAAGGGGGACAATCCCGATATGGAGCACGCACTTCTTGACTGGGAACGGGAGATGATTCTTCGGGCAGAAGAAGTTTAGAACCACAGATTACACAGATTAACACAGATTTTTTATGTGTTAGTCTGTGTTTTTTTAATTCACAACGATATCATCAATTACTTTTCCAATATTCTCTTTCAGTTGTTGTCTCATTTCGGCTTTTGATTTTGATGTTTCTCTTAAGAAAAGGTCTGCGGGGTGAATTTTCAGGGCTTCGGAGAATTTTACGATTGTTTCAAAAGATGGCTTAACTCTTCCCGCCTCAATGTTTCCGATTAAGGCATTTGAGCAATCTGCCTGTACTGCCAAATCAAATTGAGAAAAAGAGCATTTTTCCCGGTAGAATTTAAGGTTCATTCTAAAATCATCAAAATAAGAATTCATTCCTCTATTTTAAAGAAGTGTGCTACCTAAAATTTATCTTGAAAATAAGTGAAAGCAGATTTATACTTCTTTTAAAGAAAGAATTTTATCTTTCTACTTTCTAACAAGAAGTAAGAGGAATCAATGCGAAACAAAATCTTTTTAATTTTCATGCTCTGCCATTCCGCCCTTGCGTTTTCAAAATCTGCCCCTGTGCCTGAATGGGTGCAGAATCCCAAGAAGGTTTATCCGAATTCCGAGTATCTGGCCCAAAGGGGGAGCGGAATTTCTGCGGAAAAGGCTCGGACTGATGCGACTGCGGCACTTTCCCGATATTTTCAGACGAATGTGAGCGCAAATCTTTCAACCACGATGAGTTCCGTGACGAGCGGGGAATCTGTCGAAGAAAAAACTGTTGTCGTTGACGATGTGAGCGTTCAGTCGCAAGTGGATTTTTTCGGTCTTGAATACACGGAGCCTTATTATCATAAGCCCGAAAAGAAATGGTATTGTGTTGTTTATATGAATCGTGCCGAGGCGTGGGAAAATTACAAGCCACAGATTGAAATCTGCAAGAATTCTTTCAACTCGCTTTACAAAAATCTCAATAAAGAGACTGATTCTTTTACGAAGCTTTTTTTGTGCAAGAAAGTGTGGGAATCTGCGAAGGAGCTTCTTCAAAAACTTGAATACGGAAGAATCATAAGTCCGAAAGAAGAGGCTGCGTATCAGGATGAAAGGGATAAAATCTCTGAAATAACGGCAATTTTTGAGGAAAGCAAACAGAATTGTTCTATATATTTACAGATCGACCACGATTATAACAGAACGATTGCGACGGCTCTTTCTACTGCGTTCAAGGATTGTGGATTTAGAGTCACGAAAACAAAAGATGATGCGAATTACACGGCGGAAGTGAGTGTGGACGACAACATTTCGGGTGAAAATCCGCTTTCGATAAAACCCGATGTGAATCTGAAGGTCGTAGGAAAAACTGGAAAAACTGTCTATTCGTATGAATGTGCAGTACAAGAAAAAGCCGTGGGCTATACGCTGGAAAGTGCGCAGAAAAAATCATATCCAAAATTAGCAAAGGAAATAGAAGATGCCGTCAAATCTGATTTGGCGAGTGTCTTTAAATTATAGGAGGAAATATTTATGAAAAAGGTTGTTATGATTACAGGTGTTGTTGGATTGGCTTTGAGCTTGGCAGGTTTTACAAGCTGCGGTTCAACACAAGTCGCTGCATCAAATGCAAGGGTAGAGGACTCTCGAAACAAAGTTCCAGAAGCAAAGACTGATGAAATCGACAAGGTTGTGGTTGTTGATTGGACTGACCGAACGATGGGCGAAGTATCTGCCCCGACATGGCTTAAAAACATGAGGCGTGGGAACAGCGACACATTCAAGGAAATGTGGAAAGTCGAGCCTAACCGTGTTGTGAAAGTGAGCATGGCAACAGGAAAAACCGAGGCAACCGCTCAGGCATTGAGCCGAGCTGGATTTGCTTACACACAGGCGGCGGAACTTAATCAGAAAGTAATCGGCAGGGTAGGTCAGGGCTTGAACGATGTCGGGCAGCTTGAGGCTCTTTATGTGGCGGCGAGCGAGACGAAGGCTGACATGACGGGCTTGCGTGAGGAAACAGGATTCTTCCAGAAAGTACGGACAACGAACGCCGAGAGCGGCCAGAAAACAGAGCAGTTCATCTACTATACTGTCTATTCTATGAGCAAAGAGACTTGGGACGCCCTCTGCAAGAAATATCTCATGGATGTAATGGGCGGAGCGAACCTTGAGACCGCCACTCAGAAGAAAATCGGTGCCTTGTTCAGCGAGATGAAGGAAGACTCAGACAAAAAAGAAGCCTCAAAACAGGCTGAGGAAGAGGCTTTGTACAAGGCACAGATGGCACGACTCGAAGCAGAGCGTGCAAAGTCTAACGCAGATGCAGCTAAAGCCAATGCTGAGACAGCGAAAGCGGGCTTAAAAGCAAAAGAGATGGATGCTCAGGAAGCCCAGACAAAGAAAGCGGCGGAAGAAGCGGCTGATTTGGCTAGCTTCTTGATGTAATTAAGCGCTCGTCGTAATTTTTGGAGAATTCAACATGAGAAAACTTTTATCACTTTTAGCATTGCTCACTTTGGGCTTTGCGACATTCGCACAAACGAGCGTCGCAGAAAAAAAACTCGGAAAGACTCTTGAAAAAAACAAGGATGCTTCCGCAGTGTTCGTGAGTGAGATTGATTTGAGCCAGATGACTGTTTCGGATAGCGGAAGTGTCACGCTCCCGCTTTTTGCGAAGAACAAGATTTCTGTTGTGTCTGGAATGGATATGACGAGTATCAAGGAACGAATCTCTTTCGCAAACAAAAAGGCATTTATCACGACCTTTGCGACAAAAGATTTAGACTCAAAGGCTTACGCAATTACGAAAATCGACGGTATAGAGACTGTTGCACAGTATAAAGAACGCTATATTGAGGAACAGAAAGCTGAGGCTCGGAAGAACCTAACTAAAATGCCTGTGCAGGTAGTGAATCAGGAAGTAATCAACCTTGCTGGTGCGGAGAGTGCATGGCTTCCGGGGCAGATTCAGGACAAACTCAAATCGAACTTGCAGGAATTCTTGGGAATGAAGACCGTCGTTGATTCAAAATCAGAGGCGGCTCTCAAAAAACTGCAAGCAGAAAGCGAAAGTGCATCCCGTGACGAGGCGAGCGCAATCGAGCTTGGCAAAATCACAACGGCGAAGTTCGCACTCTTTACAAAGCTCCGAAAGACAGGCAAGGGCTACATAATCAGTGCGGATTTCACCGACCTCACGACAGGTGAGCAGATGGCGAGCGTGACATCAAAAGAATACTCTTCAAGCGAGTATCTTTATGGTTCGACTGGTGCGGTTGACGAAATCACTCTTGCACTTGGAAACAAACTTGGTCTAAAAATTTCAGACCTCAACAAGAATCTTCTCACGAGCGGTTCAGCCTCATTCAGCGTGGATGAGCAACTTGCCCTCGCAAAACAGAATGAAGAGACTTTCAAGAAGATGATGGCTCAGTATGACTCAGACCTTGCCCGCCTGAATGTGTCGAACGACCTTTCTGCAATCGAGAACAAAAAGAAAATCGAAGCGGAAAAAGCCCTTCTCGTGGAAAAGCAGAATGCGGAGAAAAAACGACAGGCAGAGCTTACCGCACAAAAACAGCGGGCAGAGCAGGACGCAAAACTTGAAGCCGAGCGAAGCATTGCATTAAAAACTCAGCGAGACGAGATGGCAAAACAGGCAGTGGCAAAGGCGGCGGAAGTGCGTAAACTCAAAATGGAGAAACAGGGCGTTCTTGGTCAGATAAATGTGATTGAAAGCAAGAAAAAGGCACTTGTTGAAATTCGTCAGAGTGTTGAAGCTCGCTCGCAGGAACTTTACGACCAGCTCGTAAAAGACCGTGAGACAGAGGAATCAAGAATCCGAAACAAATCTTACAGCACTGTAGAGCTTGGAAGTGATGGGAATCCTACCGATGCCGCCAAGACCCGCCGTGAAAAGCAGATTATCAAAAGTTATGAGGATTTAACGAACAAATTCTTTACCGATGCCGAAGGCGTAAAGAAAAGCACGGCGGCTCAGGACTCAGCTTTGCTCGCAGAAATTCGTGCCGACCAGAAAGCACTTGCTACGACAAGAACCGTGAGCAGTATGGGAGAAGAGCTTAAAGTGAGCTTCGGCACTTACGAGGGAAGCGAGAACGGATGGAACGCATATCTTTCGCTCTATTCTGATGGTGTCCTTCTCTATACGGACAATTTCATCGTGAATTACGAGGCTCTGAGCGGAAAGAAAGCCCCGGACATGGCTACCGAACTTCGTGACTCGGTTATCGAGGAATACACGAACAATGTCGATATGTATAACTCTCTCCTTACCCGAGGCGACCCGATTATCTACTTTGAGATTGACTACAATGTCACCGCCGAAGCCGACGACAAGCCGAGCGAGTACAAGTTTAATTTCAACAAGATTCGTGTGATTAACACCGTAAGCGGAAAAGCAACGCAGACAAGTAGTTTGAGCAAAGTGCAGCCGAGGACGATGAAGCCTGTGATGGATTTGCGCACGATTTCTGGAATTGTAGAGAAAGAAAAAATAGAGCTTGAAAGATTAGAAAGATACTTTGCAAATGGATTGACTTTAATAGAGAGTAGAACAGAATTCGTAGAATATAAGGTTTTTGAAGAAGTTTTTGAAGAATCAGAAATGATTTTGATTCCAGGACAAAATTTTAAAATGCTAAATACAGAGCTAACGCAAAAACAATACACTGCGATAATGAGAGAAAATCCGAGCCTGTACAAAGGTGAAAACAATCCTGTGGAGCGTGTCAGCTGGTACGATGCTATTTATTTCTGTAATAAGTTGAGTAAACATTTTGGTTTAACACCAGTGTATGAAATTAATGGAAATACAGATGTGTTACAATGGAGCTATACACCACATCAAAAACGTTCAATCCAAGGAATCACGCAGAATACCGGTGCAAATGGTTTCCGCTTGCCAACATTAGAAGAATGGCAATACGCCGCACGAGGTGGTCAGAATTACGAATACGAAGGAAGAGGTAATCCAGATGAGGTAGGCTGGAATAAGGATAAC
>JAEEGL017345148.1_pt1 | contig 12186 bp, 10 predicted proteins | sample 9134231 | NCBI WGS metagenome assembly JAEEGL01 (sample SAMN16246548, study PRJNA631951) | gut metagenome | biome: gut microbiome; feature: rumen; material: fiber-attached | host: Bos | place: Iran: Karaj | collected 2018-10
GAATCAGGAGAACGGCCTCTCGTTCCTCGAATTCAATTACATGCTCATGCAGAGCTACGACTTTCTGGAGCTGTACAAGCGCTATGGCTGCAATATGCAGTTCGGCGGCGACGATCAGTGGTCGAACATGCTCGCAGGAACGGAGCTGATCCGGAAAAAGCTCGGGAAGGACGTCTACGCGATGACGATCACGCTCCTTCTGAACTCCGAGGGCAAGAAGATGGGCAAGACCGCCAAGGGAGCGGTGTGGCTCGATCCGGATAAGACCACGCCCTATGATTTCTACCAGTACTGGAGGAACGTAGGGGATGCGGATGTGCTGAAGTGCCTGCGGATGCTGACCTTCCTGCCGGGGGAACAGATGGACGAGATGGATCAATGGGAGGGCAGCAAGCTCAACGAAGCCAAGGAGATCCTGGCCAGAGAGCTGACCACGCTGGTACACGGAAGCGACGAGGCGAAGAAGGCGGAGGCCGGCGCCAGGGCACTCTTTGCCGGAGGCGGAGACGGGGCGCAGATCCCCTCCGTCAGCCTGAAGGAAGAGGACTTCCGGGACGGACAGGTGGATATTTTGCAGATCCTGGTGTCTGCGGGCCTGTGCCCTTCCAGAAGTGAGGCAAGACGCGCCGTGGAACAGGGCGGTGTCACCGTGAACGATGAGAAGGTCACGGATGTCAAGACGCTGTACGCAAAGGAAGCGTTTGGCGGGGACGGGATCCTGGTAAAGCGCGGAAAAAAGAGCTTCAAGAAGGTGGTTTTTTAAAGGGGAAAACAAATGGGGGTACAAAAGGAAAACTCATGGATGACGCCGCAGGTCGCTGCGGCGCTCATCCGTGCGGCGCAGGATGCCAGACTGCATGCGTACGCACCATATTCGGGGTATTATGTGGGTGCGGCACTGCTGACGGAGGATGACCGGGTGTACCTTGGGTGCAATATCGAGAATGCCTCCTACGGCATCACCAACTGTGCGGAGCGCACCGCACTGTTTAATGCGGTGAGCGAAGGGGAGAGAAGCTTTCGGGCCATCGCCATCGTGGGTTCGCCTCAGGACACGGATCCGAAGGACGCACCGGATTATGCCTATCCCTGCGGTGCCTGCAGACAGGCTCTGTCGGAATTTTGCGGGCCTGATTTTCTGGTGGTGGCGGCAAAGAGCGTCACGGATTATGAGGTATATTCCCTTGGGGAGCTGATGCCAAAGGGCTTCGGCGCCGGCATGCTGTAGGCTGCTGCCGGTCGTACCCGGACCATAAAGTGATTTTGGGGGTGACAAAGATGACGGAATACGAAAAGCTGCAAACCTGTCTGGCTGCAGTCAGGGAAAAGACGGATTTTGTGCCGGATGTAGCCCTCGTCCTGGGATCGGGACTGGGCGGATATGCATCGCGGATCGAAGTGGTCTGCGAGATCCCCTATGAGGACCTGCCCGGTTTTCCGGTGTCCACGGTACCGGGGCATTCCGGCAGATATATCTTCGGAAAAGTGGGGGATGTGAAGGTCGTCTGCATGAAAGGACGGGTCCACTATTACGAGGGCTACCCCGTAAAGGATGTGGTGCTTCCCATCCGGCTGATGAAGCTTATGGGAGCAAAGATCCTGTTTCTCAGCAATGCCTCCGGAGGGATCAATCCGGCGTTTCACGCAGGAAGCCTGATGCTCATTGAGGACCAGATCAGCATCTATGCACCGAACCCCCTCATCGGTCCCAATATCGAGGAGCTGGGGACCCGGTTCCCGGATATGTCCAGGATCTACGATGAGGAGCTCTGCGGCATCATCCGCGGGGAGGCAAAGAGACTGGGGACCGAGCTGGAGAGCGGCGTCTATGTGCAGCTGACGGGGCCCTCCTATGAATCTCCCGCAGAGATCCGGGCCCTGGGACGGCTGGGAGCCGATGCGGTGGGGATGAGCACTGCAGTGGAGGCCATTGCGGCCAGACATGCCGGCATGCGCGTCTGCGGGATCTCCTGTGTCTGCAATCTGGCGGCAGGGATCAGTCCCACACCCCTTAGTCACGAGGAAGTACAGGCAGCCGCGGACAGCGCGGCGCCGAAGTTCGAACAGCTGGTCACCGCTTCGGTACAGGCGTTCGCAAAACTTTTATACTAATCTGAAAAGCCTGATCGGAGAATACTCATGAATTTACGCCTGTATAACGCGCAGATCCTCACCATGGAGAAGGACCGGGAGATCTTTTCCGGAGAAGTCTGGATCCGGAATGACCGCATCGCGCTGGTGGAAGAGGATGGCGATCTGGAGGTGCTGCGCGAAGAACGGGCACTCCCCCATATCAACTGGGAGGTGGAGATCGACTGCCACGGGAATCTGCTGATGCCCGGACTGAAGGACGCTCACACCCATTCTCCCATGACTTTTCTGCGCTCTTTTGCGGAGGACAAGCCCACCCAGGACTGGCTGAAGGAGGATGTTTTTCCCCGGGAGGAGAAGCTCACCGAGGAAGACATTTATGATTTCGGCAAGCTGGCGGTGATGGAGTATGTCTCCGGAGGGATCACCTCCATCTTTGACATGTATCTGATGCCTCGGGTCATGGCCCAGGTGGCGGTGGATACGGGCATGCGCTGTGTGCTGGTGCCCGGTCTCAACGATTTTACGTCTTCGATCCGGGAGATGGAACGGGAATTTCGCGATCTGAACCGGTTTCATCCTCTGGTGTCCTATAAACTGGGGTTCCATGCGGAGTATACCTGCTCCAAGGAGCTTCTGTATCAGATCTCATCCCTGGCTCACGGACTGCGTCAGCCGGTCTATTGTCATCTCTCCGAGACAAAAGCGGAGGTGGAAAGCTCCCTGAAACGAAACGGGGTCGCACCCCTGGAGTTCCTGGACCTGATGGGCATGTTTGCCTACGGTGGAGGCGGGTTTCACTGCGTCCATCTAAACCGCGGGGAGATGGACATCCTGAAATTCCGGAAGATGGGGGTCATCACCAATCCCGCATCCAATCTGAAGCTGGCCAGCGGGATCGCGCCTCTTGCGGAGTTTGAAAAAAGAGGGGTGCCCATCGCAATCGGAACGGACGGCGCTGCCAGCAACAATGCCCTGGACTGCTTCCGGGAGATGTATCTGGCCGCCACTCTGGCCAAGCTGCGGGGCGAAGATCCGGTGTCCATCCCCGCCGGACGCATCCTGGAATATGCGATCTGCGGCGGTGCGAAGGTGATGGGACTGGAGGAGACCGCCACCCTGACCCGGGGAAATCTGGCGGACCTGATCCTGATCGATCTGGCCGCTCCGAATATGCAGCCCTCCGGACAGGAGGTTCGAAATCTGGTGTATTCCTGCGGAAGGAGCAATGTGCTCATGACCGTCATCGGCGGCAAGATCGTCTACCGAAACGGAGAGTACAACATCGGCGATTCGCCGGAGCGGATCCTGTCCCGCTGCAAGCTCAGGGCGAAGAAGCTCCTTTCCTGAGTTATGTCTACTGCCTGTATTTTTGGGAGAAATTCTTAAGATTTTATGAAGAGAATGTGTTGAAATTCTGCCCCATTTGGGGTATTGTTTTACATGTATTTTTGACTGATGTCAAATCACCAAAGGAGGAGATGAAAGAATGTTAGAAAAACTGTTTCACCTTCAGGAAAACAAGACAGATGTGAAAACTGAGGTGATCGCAGGTGTGACCACGTTCATGACGATGGCCTACATTCTGGCGGTCAACCCCGGCATTCTGTCCGCTTCCGGAATGGACCCCAATGCGATCCTGATCGCTACGGCGCTGTCTGCGTTCATCGGTACGATGTGCATGGCGTTCCTGGCAAACTATCCCTTCGCACTGGCTCCGGGTCTTGGCCTGAACGCATACTTTGCGTACACGGTCGTACTGACGATGGGATATTCCTGGCAGTTCGCACTGTTCGCGGTCTTTGTCGAAGGTCTGATCTTCATCGTGCTGTCTGTCACCAATGTGAGAGAGGCCATCTTTAATGCCATCCCTCTGCAGCTGAAGAAGGGCGTGTCCGTGGGTATCGGACTCTTCGTGGCCTTCATCGGACTGCAGAACGGCGGGATCATCGTGAACAACGACTCGACCCTGGTGGGTATCACCTCTTTCCGCAGCGATTTTAGAACCGCAGGCATCAGCGCACTGCTGGCCATCATCGGCACCATCATCATCGCTGTGCTGCATCACAAAAAGGTCAAGGGTTCCATCCTTATCGGCATCTTCGCCACCTGGATCCTGGGCCTGATCTGCCAGCTGGTGGGCCTGTATCAGGGACCCAGCCTGCTTCCTTCCTGGAGCTCCTTCAGCTTCGCCTCCATCGGCCAGACCTTCGGTCAGTGCTTCAGCGGCGCGGCTTTCGAGAACTTTAAGATCCTGGACTTCATCGTGATCATGTTCTCCTTCCTGTTCGTGGATGTGTTTGATACCCTTGGAACCCTTATCGGATGTGCGGACAAGGCTGACATGCTGGACAAGGACGGCAAGCTGCCCCGCATCAAGCCCGCTCTGATGGCTGACGCCATTGCTACCAGCGCAGGCGCCATCCTGGGTACTTCCACCACCACCACCTTCGTCGAGAGCTCCGCAGGTGTCTCCGAAGGCGGAAGAACCGGTCTCACCGCATGTGTCACCGGCCTTCTGTTCCTCATCGCACTGGTGCTTTCTCCTGTGTTCATCGCGATCCCGAGCTTTGCAACCGCACCTGCTCTGATCTTCGTCGGATTCCTGATGATCACGGCTGTGAAGGGCATTGACTTCGAAGACCTCACCGAGGCCGTTCCCGCATACCTGGCTCTGCTGATGATGCCCCTGACCTACAGCATTTCCGACGGCATCGCAGTGGGCATGATCTCCTATGTGGTGATCAACCTTTGCGCAGGCAAGGCGAAGAAGATTTCTCCGCTGATGTATGTGCTGGCAGTCCTGTTCATCCTGAAGTACATTTTCCTGTAAATCGAAGGATGAAGACCCTGTCGTAAACTTTTGATAAGAGGACGGTTCCCCATCCCTGTTTTCCGGGAGTGAGGAACCGTCTTTTTCGCAGGGGAACCCGGGTGGGGATCGGGGACGGTTCCTGGGTGTCAGGAACCGTCCCCGATCCCCAGGAACCGTCCCCGACACCCAGGAACCGTCCCCGATCCCCAGGAACCGTCCCTGATCCCCAGGAACCGTCCCTGATCCCCAGGAACCGTCCCCGAGTGTCATGATGGAGCAGATATGGCCGGATTTGGTATTTTTGTTCTGGTGTGCGCGCTGCTGGTCTTGCGGATGCGTAGTCTGGAACGGGAAAAGCAAAAAAAGATAAAAGCAGAGCTGGAGGCTTCCTACGGGAGCGGAAGGGGCAGAGCCTTAAGCCCGGAGCGGGAGAAGGCGCTGGAAGAGCTGTGCCGCAGGCGGGCAGGAGAACAGGGGATCATCGACGACATCACCTGGCTGGACCTGGAGATGCCGGCGGTCTTTGCGCAGATGAATTCCTGCAGGAGCGCCGCCGGGGAGGAGGAGCTCTACGGAAGGATCCGGGCGGGGCGTGCCTCCCGAGAGGATCTGGAAAACTGGGAATCCCTGCTTCGGAAGCTGGAGCGGGAGGAGATCCTGCGAAAGGACCTGACCTATGTGCTGGGAGGCCTGGGATTTGCCGGGAACCGGGTGTTTTGTGAGGACCTGGAGACCCTGTCCGAAATGGGAGAGAAGGCTTTCCCCGTGGCGGGAGAGATCATAAAGGACCTTCTGTATCTGGCCGGGGTCCCGCTGATCCTGCTGCAGCCCCTGTGGGGACTTCTGTTTTACCTGTGCCTGGTGAGCGTTCAGGTGTACACCTATTTCCGGGGAAGGAGCGCCCTGTCGGAGTATCTGCCCTCTGTGGCGTATCTGCTTCGGCTGGTACGGATGATCCGGCTGCTGCCGAAGGAGACGGAGGCGGTCCTTCGGGAGGAGGTGCCGGATCTGTGCCGAAACGGCGCAGCGCTCCTGTCTCTGGAAAAAGGAGCGCTCTTTGTGATGTACTCCGGAAGATTTGCCATGAGCAGCGGTCCGCTGGAGCTTCTGGTGACCTATCTGAACATCCTGTTTCACCTGGATATGATCGCCTGCAGGAAGATCCTGAGAGGACTCTCCGGCAGGAAGGAAGAGATCCTGAAGGTGATGCGGGATGCGGGGCTTTTGGATGCCACCATCACCGTGGACTCCTGGAGAGCTTATCTGACAAACTGCGGTGTGGAAAAGGATGAAAGTCCCCGGTACTGCACCCCGGACTTTGCAGAAAGCCGCGAACATGGGTTTCGGATGACGGACGGGTATCATCCGCTTCTGAAAAACCCGGTGCGGCAGAGTCTGGATACGAAGCGGGGCATCATCCTCACGGGATCCAACGCCAGCGGCAAGTCCACCTTTCTTCGCACCTGCGGCCTGTGCGCACTGCTGGCACAGACCATCCACACCTGTCCGGCCGCGGAGTACCGGGCACCGGTATATCGCCTCTTTTCCTCCATCTCCCTGAAGGATGATCTGTGCGGGGGGGAGAGCTATTTCATGACGGAGATCCGTGCCATGAAACGGGTGCTGGATGCCTCCCTGGAAAAGGGAGATCCGGTGTTTTGCCTGGTGGATGAGGTCCTTCGGGGGACCAATACCTCGGAGCGCATCAGCGCCGGTGCACAGATCCTGAATGGCCTGGCTGAGGAAGGGGTCCTTTGCTTTGCGGCCACCCATGATATCGAGCTCACCGGTCTGTGTGCGCAGGGCTATGAAAACTATCATTTTGAGGAGATCCTGTCCGAGGAGGACGTGACCTTTACCTATGTGTTAAAGAGCGGTCCCTCCACCAGCAAAAATGCGATCCTGCTCCTGAAAAAAGCGGGGTTTTCCTTGACGTAAGGGGGCCGAAAAACTTATAATAGATGAGGCTGAGATCATTACAAACAGGAGGATGGAGGCATGAACGGATTGTTGTTCCTGGGCAGTTTTTTGAGTTATCTGATCCTGATGATCGTGATCGTATGCGTGGCAGCTGCCGGGTTTGCATTGGGAAGGGTGCTCCGCAGATCCAAGAACGCAAAGACTGCAGGCACCCAGACGGTGACAGAGGACAGTACCGGATCAAAATAAGACATTTGCAGGCAGAGAACAAGCTTCTCTGCCTATTTACTGTATGGCGTTTGGGAAAGGAGTTTCGAAGGACATGGACACAAAGTTCGCCGGCAGGATGACGGATTACGAGGCCGGGATTTTTCAGGAGCTGAATGAACAGAAGCTTCAGGTGGAGGCTGCCGGCGGGAAGGTATACAATTTCTCCGTGGGAACGCCGGATTTTGAGCCGGCGCAGCACATCATCGACGCGGTGGTAAATGCGGCAAAGAAGCCGGAAAACTACAAATATTCCCTGATGGATCTTCCGGAGCTTCTGGATGCGGTGATCCTTCGGTACCGGAAGCGCTATGGCGTGGAGCTGGCCCGGAATGAGATCACCAGCGTCTACGGATCCCAGGAGGGGATCACCCACCTGCCCTTTGCCCTGGTGGACCCCGGGGATGTGGTGCTGGTACCGGATCCGGGATATCCTGTCTTTTCCGTGGGACCTTCTCTGGCGGGAGCCAAAGTGGAGACCTACGATCTGTACAAGGAGGACGGGTATCTGCCCCATCTGGACGAGATCGCAAAGGCCCACGGCAAGGATGCACCTGCGGGAGAGCGGGCCCGGGTGATGATCGTATCCTACCCCTTGAACCCGGTGTGCAAATGTGCCCCGGATGCCTTCTATGAGGAGCTCATCGGCTGGGCCAGGGAGCAGGAGATCCTCATCATCCATGACAATGCCTATTCGGATATCGTCTATGACGGCCGGACAGGGCGGTCCATCCTGTCCTTCCCGGGGGCGAAGGAGTGCTGCGTCGAGTTCTATTCCCTGTCCAAGTCCTTTAACTACACCGGCGCACGGATGTCCTTCCTGGTAGGTAACGAGAAGGTGGTGCAGACCTTTAAGCGGCTGCGGAGCCAGATCGATTACGGCATCTTTTTCCCCATCCAGTACGGGGCCATCGCCGCCTTAACCGGCCCCGATGAATGCGTCAGAGAGCAGTGCACGGAATACGAAAAGCGCAGGAACGCCCTGTGCGACGGCTTTACCGGGATCGGATGGCCTTTTGAGAGAAGCCAGGGCAGCATGTTTGCCTGGGCAAAGATCCCGGAGAGATTCGGCGATGACGACGTGGCCTTCGTCCGGGAGCTTCTGCAAAAGACCGGGGTCCTGTGCACGCCCGGAAGAAGCTTCGGGCCGCTGGGAAAGGGGCATGTTCGTTTTGCACTGGTGCTGCCGGTGCCTGTGATCCGGGAAGCGGTGGAAGCGGTGAAGCAAAGCGGGATCCTGTAAAAAGGGGGAGTATTCATGGAGTTTGTTACCAGAGACGATTACGGTCAGCGGTTTTTGCCTGCACAGGAGACCTGGGTCATCAAAAAGGACGGAAGCCGGGAAGCATTCAATGTCCAAAAGGTGGTCAATGCCGTCTCCAAGAGCGCATATCGGGCCCTGACCCAGTTTACGGATGAGGATTATTCCAAAATCTGCAGTCTGGTCATCGAGCGGGTGGATCTGTTCGGCGAAAAGGAGATCCCCATCCGGCTGATGCACAACATCGTGGAGGAGGCTCTGGAAAAGGTAAAGCCCGTGGTGGCCAAGAGCTACCGGGACTACCGGAACTACAAGCAGGACGTGGTCCGGATGCTGGACGATGTGTACAAAAAGAGCCAGTCCATCATGTACATCGGGGACGACGAAAACGCGGGCACGGAGTCCGCATCGGTGTCCACCAAGCGGAATCTGATCTTTAACCAGCTGAACAAGGAGCTGTATCAGCGCTTTTTCCTCACCACGGAGGAGATCCAGGCCTGCCGGGACGGATATGTGTACATCCATGACATGTCCGCCAGACGGGATACCATCAACAGCTGCGTCTTCGACGTGGGTTCGGTTTTAAAAGACGGTTTTGAGATGGGCAATATCCATTACAACGAGCCCAAGACCCTGGATGTGGCATTTGATGTCATCGGGGATATCATCCTCTCCGCGGCGGGTCAGCAGTACGGCGGCTTTACGGTGTCCAATGTGGAGCTTTTGCTGGAGCCCTACGCGGAAAAGACCTATGAGAAGGCCATCCGGAAGTACACCGAGCTGGGGGTGGCGCAGGATAAGGCGAAGGAGCAGGCAGAGCGCGATGTGGCCCGGGAGTTTGAACAGGGCTTCCAGGGCTGGGAATACAAATTCAACACCGTGGCATCCAGCCGGGGGGACTATCCCTTCATCACCGTGACAGCCGGAACCGGCACCGGCCGGTTTGCCCGGATGGCGACTCTTTCCCTCCTGAAGGTCCGTATGGACGGACAGGGCAGGGAAGGAGAAAAGACCTATGTACGTTTCCCCAAGATCGTCTTTTTGTATGATGAGGCCCTGCATGCGCCCGGAAAAGAATTCGAGTTTCTCTTCGACGCGGCAGTCAGATGCAGCGAAAAGGCCGGATATCCCGCGTTTCTGTCTCTGACGGGAGGCGGAAGGGAAGAGGAGATGTACCGCCTCTACGGAGAGGTGATCTCTCCCATGGGGAGCCGGGGACTTCTTTCGCCCTGGTATGAAAAGGGAGGCCTGAGCCCTGCGGATGAGACGGACAGACCCGTCTTTACGGGGCGCTGCAATATCGGCGTGGCATCCCTGCACCTGCCCATGATCCTGGCAAGAGCCCGGAAGGAAAGCCGGGATTTTTACGAGCTGCTGGACTACTATCTGAATCTCATCAGACAGCTCCATCTGCGGACCTATGCCTATCTCGGGGAGATGAAAGCTTCCACGGATCCGCTGGCCTACTGCCAGGGCGGAATCTGGGGCGGGCACTTAAAGCCCGAGGAAAAGATCAAGCCCCTTCTTCGCTCCGCCACCGCATCCTTCGGGATCACGGCATTAAATGAGCTGCAGCAGCTCTACAACGGCAAGGACTTAAACGAGGACAATTCCTTCGCGGTGGAGGTCACCGAATACATCAGCGCCAAGATCGAGGGATTCCGGCAGGAGGATGGCAGAGCTTATGTGCTGTACGCCACCCCCGCGGTTTTACTGGGACCGCTTCAGGTAAAGCAGTTCCGGAGAAAGTTCGGCATCGTGGAAGGGGTCTCTGACGGAGAGGCGGTCACCAACAGCTTCCACTGTCCGGAAAAGGCGGATCTGACACCGGAGCAGAAGCAGGATCTGGAGCTTCGCTTCTGGGAGCTCTTTGACGGCGGAAAGCTTCAGATCGTCAGACTCCCGAAGGGAACGGACATCTCCAGGCGGCGGGAGGTGATCCTGCGGGCCATGAAACTGGGACTGTATGAGGAGATTCAATGAATATCGTCGGGAAATTCGAAAAGGTAAGCTACGGGCAGTTTGCACAGGGCATGGCGGAGCATGGATTTGACGAGGAAGCCATCCGCCTGGCCTATGATTCACTGGCTCTTCCGAAACGGGCCACAAAGGGAAGTGCCGGATATGATTTCCGCGCCCCTTTTTCCTTCCGGTTAGAGCCGGGACAGACGGTGAAGATCCCCACGGGGATCCGGGCACTGATGGCAGAGGACTGGGTGCTGGCGGTCTTTCCCCGCAGCGGCCTGGGCTTTAAATACCGTCTGCAGCTGAACAATACCGTGGGAATCATCGACAGCGACTATTCCTCCTCCGACAATGAGGGGCACATCTTTATCAAGCTCACCAACGATTCCAACGAGGGGAAGATCCTGGAACTGGCAGCCGGAGAGGCATTTGCACAGGGGATCTTTCTTCCCTACGGCATCACGGAGGATGATGACGCCTCCGGTGTCCGAAACGGCGGCTTCGGGTCCACCTCCCGGATTTAGGGTTTGCTTCCCGAGCGGTAGCTGTGCTATACTCCTAAACGGCGTCCGGACACAGACTACCATGCAATCAGAGCTGCCTTCGGATGCGAAAAGGATACAAAAAAGAGATGGCAGAACGGAGGCTTTTATGTTTCAGATCGTGACGGAAAACACCTGTGATATGGAAATGAGCTGGCTGAAGGAACATCAGGTGGGCCTGCTCTACTTAAGCACCATCATCGGTGAGGATGTATATAATGCGGATCATCCGCTGGATAATAAGGAATTCTACCGGATGCTGGCGGCGGGAGCCAAGCCCTCCACCTCCCAGGTCAATCCCGAGGAAGCGACGGAGTATTTCGAGAATCACATTTCGGAAGCGGATGAATTCCTGTACATCGGCTTTGCCTCCGGCCTTTCGGGCACGGTGGGCAGCGTCCGGGTTGCGGTGGAAGAGCTGCGGGAAAAATACCCGGAGAAACGGATCGAAGTCATCGATACCCAGTGTGCATCCGCCGGGGAAGCGCTGATGGTCTATCACGCGGTGCGGCTTCGGGACGAGGGAAAAACCCTGGATGAGACCGCGGACTGGATCCGGAAATATGCCCCCCATGTGGTGCATGCGGTGACGGTGGACAGTCTCCACGATCTGTGGAGAGGCGGCCGCGTCTCCCGTTCCAGCGCCGTGGTGGGAGACCTGGTGGGGATCAAGCCCATCATTTATGTGGATGACGCCGGAAAGCTTGTGGTGGCGGAAAAGATCCGGGGCCGCAAGAAGGCGCTGAATACGCTGGTGGATTACATGGACGCGCTGGCAGGGGAATATCGGGATCTGAATGAGACCCTGGTCACCATCACCCACGGCGACGTGCCGGAGGATGCGGAGTATGTGAAAGAGCAGATCCGCGAACGCTTTGGACTGAATCACTTTATGATCACAAACGCGGGACCCATCATCGGGGCCCATACCGGCCCCACTCTGGTGATCGTATCCTTCTTCGGAAAGGAACGTCACAGATAAGGCCGGAAGGCCGCGTCCCGCGACGACAATGAGGAAATCGCATGAACGAACAGGATGTGAGAGAACGGGAGGAACAGCTTTCCTACTTAGAGCGCTGCAGAACGCTTTTTGCGCAGCTTTATGAGGGAACCCCGCAGACGGCCTGCGTGGTGACTTTCGGCTGCCAGATGAATGCGAGAGATTCCGAAAAACTGATCGGGGTCCTTCGGACTGTGGGATATACCATCACGGAGTCCGAGGACGCCGATTTTGTGCTTTATAATACCTGCAGCGTGCGGGACAATGCAAACCAGAGGCTCTACGGGAGACTGGGGACCTGCGGCGGATACCGGAAAAACCGCCC
>JAEEGL010168128.1_pt1 | contig 12185 bp, 5 predicted proteins | sample 9134231 | NCBI WGS metagenome assembly JAEEGL01 (sample SAMN16246548, study PRJNA631951) | gut metagenome | biome: gut microbiome; feature: rumen; material: fiber-attached | host: Bos | place: Iran: Karaj | collected 2018-10
CTTGTAATCGATCTGCTGACCGTCAATCTCGAAAATAACCTTGCCGAGCTTTTTCTTAGCAGGGCGGCCGGGTTTCTTAGCTGCGACTTTCTTGGTAGCTGTTTTCTTTGCAACTGCCTTTTTAGCAGGTGCCTTTGTAGCAGCCTTTGCGGTAGTCTTTTTAGCAGCAGCTTTCTTAGCAGGAGCTGCTTTCTTTACTGTCGTCTTCTTAGCTGCGGGAGCCTTCTTTGCAGCAGGCTTCTTAGCGGCTGTCTTTTTTGCTGCGGGTTTCTTTGCTTCAGGAGCTTTTGTCTCAGCAGCTTTTACTTCTTCTGCCATAGTAATTGTCCTCCATGAGATGAGTTTTATATTTGTATATGTAAATTTTATTATGACTCATGAGTATCGTCAATTTATTATTCCTAGATTCTGTTACCTCACTTTCAAGATTTATACTTCTTCAAATGTTCCTCAAGTCCAAGTTGATCTTCATCATTCTTCAATATTAGCTTTCCACTTAAGAAACAACCGGGAAATACAAAGGTCTTTGGATCTTTGTGATCCTCAAACTTCACTTCAATTTGAAATGATCTCGAATCGATACTCTTTATAACACCGTCACCGTAGCCAACGTGTTCAACTTCGAAACCAATCAAACTATCTGGTAACGGTCCCAGTTTGGTAGCTTGGAGAGGTGTTATTGCGGATGTTTCGTTAGAATTTGGTTCCTCATCATCTATTAACGCTTCTACCAGTTCTTCATCTTCTCTATCGATGAAGACTTTCTCGCGATGATATTTCATATAAGATTTAGTGATATCATCCATCTCAATGCTATTATCAGAATTTATATTCAAGAAGACGCGATTATTCTCTGAGAGCACCTTGGATATCATTATTCTTCCATCGTCATCGAAAGATATATACCCTCGATCAAAGAGCTTATCGTGGTTTGGACAAAGCAACAAACCGTTATACTCATCCACTCTTTCCTCAGGGCTACTATCAGTCCATGGTTTAATATGACTCGCTATCAGCAGACTCTCTTCATCTACACCACATAGGAAGCATTTACCATACTTACGCATTAATCTCTCTCGGAATACACTTTGATTGACTCTTGCTTTAACAACAGCGGTTCTATCTTCGCCAACAAGTTGCTTTGCTTCTATCTCTTTTTCAATCATCTGATCTTCAAGAACTATCTGCCTATGTTCAAGCACATCGGGATTAAATCCGATGTCATCAAAAGATAAATACCTAAATCCCTGAGGATTAGGATTCATAACATAAGCTGGAGAAAGCTTCATAACACTCTTAAGAAGATAGAATCTATATGGCAATGGAGCATTCTTAAAACCAAACGAAATTGTTCGTCTTCTTATGTAATCCCTAACAGCTGAATATTTTTCAGGAAGACCGTTGACAGCCTCTGCATCCATGGGATTCAAATCGATTGTGTCTTCTACTTCAAACAGATCTTCTGAGGTTCCTCCCGTTGCACGAACCATTAGATAACGAGAAACCTTTGAAGGGAACCCCTTTTTAATGGGGTGGGCATGAACGCTGGATTTCATAACTAAATCGTACGTTCCTCCACACGAGAAGGACACAATAGGCTTTTCAGTAGATTCAGAAAAGCTACCGTCGTTATCAACTATATCAGGTATTCTCAGGTTATTAAGTCTACAGAATTCCGTTAAGAAACGTACTGCTTCATTCATTTTTTCGCTAGTCCGCATGCTTATCAGATCTGTTAGCATCATAATAATGCTGTTATTGCTTATAAATCTGTATAATCCAGTACCCCACAATTCTTTTTCAGGTGTATTCTTATTTCGATAATAATTCCAGAACTTAAGCTTCTTCGCTTCATCCGGCGAAAGCTCAATATGGTAATCTGTGTTGCATTTAACGTAACCGGATTGATTGTCATCGCCATGAAAGAGTTCATCTATAATGAATAGTCCGAATACAAATCGGTTGCGTTCATCCATATCTGGAAGACGGGTAGTAAAGATGCACACTGCTCCTTTATGAAGAGTGGAGCCAAAACTCTTTGTTCTTCCATCTTCGAATAATCCTGCTTGAGTTTTCCAGTCAGAAAGCATAGTTGACTCATAACAAACGAACTTGCTTGGTGTTGTCATTATTTCTTCAAGTCTGTTACGAGTTATTCTCCTGTTATGATACTGAAAGCAGGGGCATCGATCATTGCTGCACCAAACACGATGTTCCTCTTCGATGTTGTATCTGATAATGCGATCAGAACAAACGCCGTCGAAACCTATATGATCAGCATCTTTTCCACCGTCGCAATAGTTGCACTTGATAGCGATATTACCGTTCTTTTGAGAACCAACTATATTATCGTAGCTCATATAGATCCCTCCGTAGCGATTTGTTATGGCATATGACTACAGGTTGCTTACATTGAATATCTGTAATACTTAAACTATCGTCTTTCTAATTGTGTCAATAAATGCATCCCTTTTCTGTTGCCATATAATATCAGCTTTACGAATAAGCCCGAATTCTTGAACAATCTTGTCATATAATTGATTCAATTTATCCTGGAGATCAATATCTCGATCTGCCAGTTTTATTGCTATTGACTGGTTATTAACAACTCCTACCATCTGATCAAAGTCAAACCCTGGTAGCAAAACTGACGTCACATCGTTCTTTAACGCCCATGCTGCCCCCATCTCATTCAAACTAATTGGGCTTTTGTAATAGTTTTCAGAATGAATAAAAATTACATGTAAATCATATTGTAGAAATTGTTCTCTAAGATATTCAAATATATTTGTATCTATAGGTATTCCATATCCTGGGAGGGAACTACAAAAAACTTGTGTCTGATTTAGTCCCATACCATCAAGTAAATTAACAATCTGAGCAACATATTCTTTATCTTTCGATGAATGACTTATAAAAATCTTCGGTTTTCTCTTTGTCATTAGGAAATCCTCCTTAGCGTCTGACAACTGCATATGTGTATCGTTTGCTGGATAATACTTGGTTATATTCCTGCTTATAGCCTTTAATCTACCTTTCAATTCACTGAAAAAACGCTTGTCATTTCTTCCATTTAACTTCTCGTTAAATAGTGTAAGTGTTTCCCAAATATAATGATCACTTGTCCTATCGTGTATTTCTCTTAGCTCAAGATTAACTTCTTGCAACCAATCTTGAAACTCTTGAACATCATAGATAACTGTTCTAACAGCATCTCCGAATCCAGATGCATGAAACTTGGATTCAATTACATCAGTTTGATTGATAAGGTCTACTAATCGATATTCTTTGTTATTATCAAAGAAGTGTTTCCCTGCAAAAGTGATCTCCTGAATCCAAGCTCTGTTATCCGCATAATAGCAAGCAATTAAACCCTCTCTTTTTAAAACTCCAAATATCTGGTTTAAATCACTTTCCGAATAGACATTACCAGAGTACAGCGAATCAACATAAGTAGATAGTTGATCGCCATTATCAAGTAGTTTCTTAAAAAAATCACAATAAACTTTATCCAATAAACATCACTCCTCACTCAATCCCCAGCGCCTTCACAACCGCATCTTCCGGGCTGCTATAGAACGATATCTGGAACTTGGCAAACAGATCCGCGGGAACCGTTGCAATATCTGCTGCACTACTCATTGGCAGAAGAACGCGTTTAGCACCAGCATCAAACGCAACTTGTAATGTCCCAGCAAGCTCTTCTACCTTATTGATTGTTCCGCCGATGCTCATAGAACCGAGTACACAAAGTTGGGGTAATACGGGCTTATCAATAGCGACGCTGCAGTAAGCAACAAGTACCGCCAGCGAAACATTACTATCAAGGCCAACACCCTGACAATCCTGTATATGCATCAGATAATCCTTGGTATCAAGCATTATAGAAGCACTGATAGACTTGGCATTAGCTTTGAAATAGTTTTGTGCGGTCTTTACTGACTCCTTTGTTTCCTTGGCGCTCTGCATGCCAGTAACATCAAATTTTCCATTACCGGGAGTCATAGTCGTTTCAAACTTGAACAGACCAAGCATGCCGTTAGTACCGTTGCAGATAGAATAAAGATGACCAGGCTTGCCAAGACCTTCAGGAATTAACTTACCGGCGCCTTGTTCTAGAACAGGCACGGATATTTCTTCCATATTAGAGTTTCGGATGTAAGTGAACTGAACATCGTAGAACTCCATGCCACCAATCTTCTTAAGCTGTTCCTTGACTCTACGACGCCCCTCGAGTGCATATCGAAGGATCTCTTCTATATCTTCCTCGCCATATTTCCCATCCGGATACAAAAGTTTAACGAGTCCTGATACCATCTTGCGAACAGCTATAGTATCACGCTGATTCAAGCATCTTCCGAGCTTAAAATACTTATCAAACGCATCAGTTTGAGGTACCTTACGCATTTCTCGCATAAACTCTGAGAAATAGTCTGAGATAAAGCCATAGTTATCAGTGAAATACTCAGGACGCATCTTCGGAATCTCCCAACCAGGAATATAACAATGCATTCTGTCGAAGAAAGCACTATCAATCATAGCAGAAGGAAATGGTTCAAATAGATGAGACGTCTTAAGCAGATAGTCGACACTCTGGTTTACGTTTCCTACGAACACCATAGAAGCATTCGCCTGAATAGACTCTTTTCCACGCACAAAGGAGCCGGACGCCATGAAGTCCTTCATGATCTGAACTCCGTCCTTATCCTTGAAATTAATACCGGCAACTTCGTCAAATGCAACGCAATCCCAAAGGCCTACGAGACCAACTTGGCGTCTTCCCATGTTATAGAAGAGATTTGCAACTGTAGTTTGTCCGCCGGAAACCAAGATAGAATTAGGGGATATTTCCTTATAAACATATGATTTACCAGTACCTCTAGGACCAAGTTCACAGATATTTACATTGTTTTCAATAAGAGGCACAAGACGTGCCAAGAGGTGCCATTTTACTCTCTCGTCAAACTGGGTAGGTTCCATACCGCAGGATCTGAGCAAGAAATCAATCCATTCATCCTTAGTAAAAGCAGAACGAGCTTCAATGATCTCATTCTTGTCAAGGTGTGGCATTTGGATAGGTGTTATCTCGTTTATTATGAACGGGCTAGCCTTCTTATCATCTTCATCGTAGAAGTATGATAGATCCACGATGCACCAAATACCGCCGGCAAGGAGCTTATCATATTCCTTAATATACCTCGGGCTAACATGAACACCAGATATTCCAAGGAAGAGGAAATCCGCCTCATATCTGTCTTCATGCTCGTTTAGCTTAACGGTAAGCTTATCGATAACAGTATATTGTCCTTTTTCCTTTATCTTAGCCTTTATCTTCTCGGCTTCATCGGCACGAACAAAGTTGTCGCCAAGAATTCTCTTTACCTGTTCGATTCCTTCCTCGACCTCTTTCTCATCATCAGAAGTACAGTAATTACCAAGAAGATACTCCAGTACATATGTTGGAACATTGGCACTGTCTTTTATCTTCTTTGTTGCTCCCTTGGGGACAACTCTTCCGGAGAAATAATCAAATACTTTTCTATCAAGATCGTCCATATATTGTCACCTCATCAAAACATCTTAAACGGTAGAATATCTATCGTGAATTGTTCTCGGGCTATATATTCATCGGTATTATCTGCATCTCGGAGCACCAAGTAATAGCGTTTGCTCCTATCAAAATCAATATTCATAAGGTTGAATCGAACCTTAGTGACCCTCTGTTCTAGATCATCACTTTCCGATGCAGCTACAAATTTGTACACGCCAGATACCTTTGTGCCAGATTCATCTTCGATATAAGTCTCACAGGTAATCGGCTGCTTTTTATCCTCAACCTTCTCAACCTGTTCAAATTCAAGATTGAAGCTCCTATTCGTAATCTTCCTCATAATGCTCTTTAGTCTTACACCGACGGGGGCAACAGTTTCTTTGCTACTTATTGCACGAAGTTCTGAGATATGAACGATAGGAACGATAATCTCCTGAAGAGAGGACCCGCCATGAACATATTGTAATCCACCAGGAGTTTTGAATATGTCGTAGCCATATGGCGTTATAAGTCGATATTGACCATCAGAAACATCTGTAAGAACAAAGTCTGTCGTATATGGAATGTTGAGCGAAGAATCGTTTGTTAACACATATCGCCTTGCACACTCAGTCGGATTCAGAGACATGATATCGCTATATTTTTGTGATTCTTCAACGGGCTTTCTTCTATATAAAAACCCGTGATCAGCTGTAATGTAATAATTTGATATCTGCAAGCTGTTATATAATTTCTTTATCAGCGCTAGTATCTCATTTAGAGCGGTTTCAACAACATCAAAGACCTTGCTTTCATTATGCTCTCCAGCATTATCGACCACATTATGGTAGATATACACCAATGACTTATCTGCCATATATGCACGAAGTTCATCACGGGTCATCTGACTGATCTTTTCATAGCCAATCCCAGCATATGAGCGATTTTTGTTTTTCAAAACAGCATCACGAGCTTCATATCCGTTAGTTGACATTCCATCGACTTTAACCAATTTGTCTATGTATTCGAGAATACGATGAGGGAGAAGTGATGCCATACCGAAACGAGTTTCAGAAGGCAATGGCGAAATTGCATACTCGATCTTCTCAGTTCCGTTTAATACCTTATCAACACGAATTCTTTCGTAGAGCTCATGACCGATCTCATAACGGAAGCCGTCGGAAATAATAACAAAGCACTTTTTATAATTCTTACGCTGAACATTCTGATAGAAGTCTCGCGACATACTAATCCCAGGGAACGACCATTCTTTCTGTTCTTTAATGGAGTCGCTGAATTCTTTTCCAAGGGGATCCAAGAACTTATACTGATAATCTCCGTCGATCTTTGCAACAAGCTCATCTATCTCATCTATCGGAGCTTCTATATTTTTATAAGCACTGCAAACATTTCGGTAATCAGTATCAACCTTATAGTATTCTTCAATATAATTTTTTATGTAGTCAGTTGCCATCAGTTCCTTAGCAATAGAAGTATCAAGTTGTCGGAACAAATCAATGGCCGAATTGAGGAGTTTGTACTCATACTGATGTTTCTCATACCACATAGAGTTCAGTCTATTAGAGATAACACTCTCAAAAGCATCGTAATCAAGGCTTCCGTTCAGGAGGCTCTCGGAAATCTTACGAACGATAAAAGCATCGATGCATTCAAACACATCAGCATTCTGAACACTGATAATGTCTCTTGAAAAAAGGATGCCATCAATCTTAAGATCCACGCCCAAATCATACTGGAACTGAACATATCTTTTATCCATCTTTATCTTATCAACAAAGAACTTGGCATCCATCTTGCCAGCGCTAGTGATGGTGTATTGATTGTAGAATGACGGAAGATTATCAAGTTCGGGCGTTTGATCAAGCAAAGCAGTAAACATGAACTTCTTGGAAAGAGATTCTATCTTTAGATCTCCCTCATAGTTATAATATCTGCAAATCTCATCCCACAGGAAGTCTTCCAGACCGTATTTAACTATATCTGCATACTTATTACCGGACTTATCGTCGATCACTAGTTCAGTAAGAACACTCTCTATCGATCGACTTGATGCTTTTGAAAGCACTGACATCATTGCCATCATGAGCTCATCAGATTTCATCTCATCATTTATCTCAATATAACTGCCAAGCTTTTTAGTACGAGCTTCAGCATCGAAGAATTTGGAATGACGTTCAATTACACGACGAAGATCCGTATTAGTCAGATTCATGCGTCGCATAGTAAGTGCCACTGTGTCTGCATAGTATTCTTCACTATAAAGCAATACATCCAAAAGCCAGTTTTCTGAATTCTCTGGCTTCTCGAAAGGAATGTATACAAGATAATTAGAGGTAGGATCATCGTGTTCGATAGTTTTCTTGATAGAAAACTCATTCTTATCGCATATAAGAACCTTACAGCAATCATAATTATCCGCAAGTATATCATCCTTAAAGATTGCAGGCGCGTCATACCAGAAGACGACTTTTCTTTCTCCTCCTGACTTTTCAAAAATATGAGCAATCTCTTTACGAGCGCCGTTATAATCTATATTAGCCATACTAACCTCACTTCAACGGGACAAGAAGATCCTTTTTAATCTTCACACCACTATCGGATACCAATTCAACTCCTTGGAACTTTGCATAGTTAACCTTAACACCGTCATCAAGATCTATGTCGATATACTTATTCGCCATATGATCAAGAACCTGACCGTATTCGATAGTTTCGTTATATTTATCGAAAAGTTTCTGTCTGTTCTTCTCAAGACGAATTCTTTCTTTGCCATCTGCAGTCTTGATTTGATCTTCTAATTCCTCAAGAGCAATCTTCTGACGTGTGGATTCAGGCAAATAGTATTTAGCATTAACCCTTGCCAAGGTGTCTTTGTTGTATCGGTGCATATACACAAGACACTTGAACCCCTTTAGTTTTCCACTCGAAAACAACCAATAGATCGGTCTCTTCTGATAAATCTTTAGGTGATCAGCATAGAAACCATCGTTAAGATAACGATTTATAGTTTCCATGGAAGACTCATTATTCGTCTTGCCAAGAGACTCAGCAATAAAATCAATATTCTCTTTAAATGATTCTTCGCCATATATCAGTTTTACAAGTTCGGAAAGTCGAGCGGTAAGTCCATCTTCCATACCGACGCCGACATAGATAGGAACTATACCATCATCATCTGGTTGATAGGAGTGATACTTTGATTCATCCCATTCTCCCCCTGCATAAGCTAATCCAGGAACATCAACCGAGTATCTTCCCATTACAATGCCAACAAGATATGAAAGGAACGATTTAATATCACGCTGCAAATCTGCTTTGCGTAACGATACACACTCATCAGTAATCTCAGGCATCAATTCATCTTGCAAACCGTATGTGTTGATGAAAAAACGATTGAGTTCTTCCTCGTTCTTTTTTAGTTGATTAAATCGATAGTCACACTCACTCTTCCAATGCTCATAATGCCATGAAATAATACTCAGTTTTTGCAATCTATCTTCAGACCATTGAGAATGTGATGCTTCCATTCTTTCATCAGGTGTAAGCATAAGCGGATGATACTTAAAATCCCACGATGTCTCGAACGAATCCCAGTCTTCTTTAGAAAGATTTATATTCTCTTGAACCAAGTTATCTACACATCCGTCCACAAAAATAACAGGAACCTGAACAACATTACAAATATTGTAGTGTAATGTAGGAGAAAGAATATCCATATACTTTTGGAACACAATGGAATTCATTAATCCCAAAATATATGTCATGTAAGTTTCGTCTGTCAAAAATAGTGTTGGTGAAGTGGCATCAAAAATGTAACCTCCTTCAACAATTCGCGCTCCAAAATAACCAGTAGTAAGATCCGACCATTCTATTCCTTTTTTAAAGTAGCAATTTCGGTTTTTTATTATGAATTCAGGATCGGATATTCTAGGGTATTTCTTTTTTACAAGTTCTATCAATTCTTGGCCATCATTTAAATAGTAAACAACATATTCGTTATTTCCATACCATTTTCTATATTGTCCCCCTTTATTGTGTGGGAACCATTTGCACAATGACTTGATGCTTTCTTCTCGGCAAGTCATACCAAACCCAATTTTCTTAATATTAACTTCATGCCATAGTCTTAAATACTTGGCATTATCTGTCGTGGTCATTCCTTGCCTTCCATAAGCGTAGTGTTCTATCGGATTATTATTGAATGAATCTATAGTCTTTTTGCTTGCCCAGTAAGCAAATGGCGCTCCCGGTATTTTTCGGAAGCTGTCTTTGTCACAGACATACGTTTGATTTCCAGAAAGAAACATGGTTTCTTTTTCTTTTTGTGAAGTTGCACCTACAAGTCTAAAATACTTTCCCTTAAACCCACTGATGTTTTGACTGCGCATTACAAATGTAGTTGTTTGGACAACTTCTCCACCAATTGTTTCAAACGCACGGGCTCCAAGATGTGCCATCGAAATAACATCCTTTGAAGTCAAGAGAGATAATCGAAGATTTTCAAAACTAGATATAAACATCCATCCATGCATGTTTATCATAGCCGTGAAGCCATTCGCTTTGACAAAACCTGTTTCCATAAACATAGCAAACATATCTGTTTTGCTGTCAGGATAATTCTTAGCTGAGTAAACTTTTACTGCTGACTCAAGCGTTGCTGGATTAATATATGGTGGATTAGTAATCATAACATCATATTTCGACGATAGAATTTTACCCAATTGTGATAATTCTCTAAGTCGCTTAATCCCACGTTCTAAGAATATATAGTTAAATATGTTCGATACTGCTTGTTTTTCTAACTTTTCAATGGCCTTGTTAAGCATATCAAAATCAATAGGATTAACTTTAAGAAGAGAACCTATAGTCTTACCATATTCAAATGTACCAACGATGTAATGGATTAGTTCGCGTTCTTCTAGTGAAAGCAGATTCAGGTCATGAATCTGCTTCCTGTAGTCCAGTTTAACGAGAAACTGGGAATCTTTAATCTCATATACATGAGGCTTCACATAGTATTCTGCATCAAAAAATCTGTTATTAATGCTACGAGCCTTCATGACAAGAGAGAAAGATGCAAGCTGCGATGCACGTTTATCTACGTCAAGTCCCGTAATGTTATTTCTTAGAATTAGTGTTGGTATTTCTCTTTTCTGATACCCACGCTCTTCGTACATTTTAAAGAGGAGATCAAAGACATAAACCAAAATGTGACCTGAACCGCAGCAAGGTTCAATGATCTTAATGTCTTCTGGATTTACACTCTTGTACTTTATCTCGTCCAGTTTTCTCTGAACTTCAGGAGTTTGCTCAGCATCTTCAACATAGTATTTCATCTCAGATCGGAGTGAAGAACCAGGATAGCTCTCAAGCCAAATACGACCAACCGAGTTTTCAGCCATATAACGAACAATCCAGTCAGGAGTAAATAGCTGAGTTACTGCAGGAAGAGTATCTTTGGTTATAGTTTTTTTAGACGCAAATACAGCATCTTTTTTAGAGGATATATAGAACTGATACATCCAACCAATAATCTCAATCTCATCTAAGAACGCTTCCTCTGGGATTTCAACCAAGCGGGTGATAACAGTATCGCCTTTTAGCAAAGATTGTGGCAAGAGCAGATCAAGATATCCCATATCGGAGCTAAACAACATCGGCAGCTGATCAGATAGTGCATTACACTGCTTTGTTAGCACATAACGGAAGAGTTCTTCAATTTTGCCTTGCTGTTTGAACTCTTCACACAAAGCAATATCGAGGTTAAGTTCACCCTTTACAAATCCTAAGTTCTTAAGAATTTCAGGCTCTATTCCACCAGCAGGATTCGAAAGCACACGAAATCCATGCGATAAAAAGCCATGGACTTCCATGAAGCGCAATGCAACAAAGCGGTTAAACCATGTGTAGGCAAATTCTTCAATGACGTTTCTATATCCGTTCTCTTTTATATCACTGACGATGCGTTCGCGTTTACCATATAATTCAGCTGGATACGAAACTGAATCACCACTAATAACAGTGACATCACCAAGCCTTTTAGCTTCACGAATATCATCATCACCGTGAATACCTAGAGACTTTAATGAAAGCTCTATCTGCTGTTCAAGATACTGTTTTGACCATGTTGCATATGTCTGTAATGCCTTTTTATCCATAGTTGATACCTCTTAATCCAAATCAATCTCGTCGTTGCTCTCAAGTTCAAGAAGAAGCTTCTTCTTAATGAGATCTACAACAACATCTACATCTTTCGATGAGGAGATCTTCTTTTTTGCCATCGGAATGCAATCGATAACACGCACTCTCTTGGACTTCTTTTCTTCGCTCTGTCCTTCGCTCATGATATTTGCTATAAAGGCCTTGAATGTACGAAGTGTGTTTGAGCTTGCCGTAATATAGGAATCAAGATTTGACGTCTGAGCGGTGAGTATCTTAAACCACTGATCATACTGATCGTTTATCTCATCCGCCTTTGCTTGGATACGGCTCTTCTGATCATCCGTAAGTTCAAGTTTCATTACTTCCGAAGTTTCCTTACCTATGCTGTCGCGATCATATTCGAGACGCTTGATCGTATTTTTATACTTTGCATCGATAACCTTCGCTTTTTCCTCATTTGCTTGGAATACAA
>JAEEGL010721857.1_pt1 | contig 12185 bp, 14 predicted proteins | sample 9134231 | NCBI WGS metagenome assembly JAEEGL01 (sample SAMN16246548, study PRJNA631951) | gut metagenome | biome: gut microbiome; feature: rumen; material: fiber-attached | host: Bos | place: Iran: Karaj | collected 2018-10
AAGAAGCAGACCAACGAGAGCCTCCGCCCCAATACCATCGAAGAGACGTATGAGCTCTGCGATGCCCTGATCAAGAATGATATACCCGATATCTGCAAGGAGTTGGGTGATGTGCTGCTCCATATCTGTTTCTATGCGAAGATCGCGGAAGAGCAGGAGCAGTTTGATATGGCTGATGTATGTAACGCCCTGACGCGTAAGATGATCACCCGTCATCCTCATGTGTATCATCCCTCGCAGATTGATGCTGAGGATCCTAAGCCGCTGCCATACATCCCTGATAATCTTTCCCCAGCGGACAGCGGGGAGAAGATTACCACCGTCTCACAGGTACTGGAGAACTGGGAGCAGATCAAACTGAAGGAGAAAGACGGCAACAAGTCGGTGCTATCTGGTGTCCCGGAGGCTTTGCCCAGTCTCATCAAGGCCTACAGAATCCAGGATAAGGCCCGCAATGTCGGCTTCGACTGGGAAGACCGTCAGGATGTGTGGAAGAAGGTACGCGAGGAACTGGGTGAGCTGGAGACAGAACTCAACAAGGAAGACAAGGAACACTCTACTGAGGAGTTGGGCGACTTCCTGTTCAGCGTCATCAATGCGGCGCGTCTGTATAAGCTGAATCCGGATAATGCCTTGGAGAAGACTAACCGTAAGTTCATCGATCGCTTCAATTATATCGAGGCCCACAGCATCAAGATGGGAAAACCGCTTAGCGAGATGACGCTGGGCGAGATGGACCAGCTCTGGAATGAGGCGAAACAACAGGAGAAAAAGAAATAATATATAATAAGGTATGAAGAAAATTGTTTTTTTAGGAGCGTTTGTGGCAGGTATCATGCTTTTCGGCAGCTGTGGCGGCAATAAGCAGCAGTATGTAGAAACCGAGGAGGAATCAGAAACCATGCAGAATACCGCATCTTCTGATCGCACGATCTATGGTATCTGTATGGATGGTACGGCTATGAACACATTGGAAATGCTTACCGATAACGGCGATACGTTGCGACTGAGCCTCCTTCGTGCCAATAACAATGGCAAGGTGTTTGGAGGCCTGCAGGTTTCCGATCGTCTGGCTGTGGTTACTGATAGCACCAAGCACGAGGCGCTTAAAGTCATCAATCTCAATACCCTGATGGGCGACTGGGTGATGCCCGATCCCATTGACGGCAGTGCCGAGGTGGGCATCCGCATCAAGGAAGGTGGTATCGCCGAGAGTATCGACCAGAGTGTCATCGTCTATCGCACCTGGAAGATCGTCAATGGCGATCTGGAGATCCTGCTCATCCGTGAGGGTGGTGGTGATGAACAAGAGGAGAACCGCTACGAGATCCTGACGCTTGGCCCTGATACGTTAGCCTATCGTACGGTTGACAAGCCACGCGACGAGACAGAGACCTTCGAGTATAACCGTTGGAAGGAGAAACCGAAAGTTGACCTTCACGGACTGGAACTCGAGGATACAGGCGACGAGTTTAATAAGATCTAAACCCGCGTAGGCTGGTGGAACCATTCAAAGTACATATCTTAGGTTGCGGAAGTGCCCTTCCCACGCTTCGTCATTACGCCTCTTCACAGGTGGTGGAGGTGCGTGACAAGGTGCTGATGCTCGATTGTGCCGAGGGCACGCAGATGCAGCTGCGTAAATGCAGGGTGCGCTTCACGAAGCTCAGCCATGTATTTATCACCCATCTGCATGGCGACCACTGCTTCGGCCTCATCGGCATGATCTCCACCTTTGGCTTGCTGGGGCGTACGGCCCGTCTGCATGTGCATGCCCCGGAGGCTCTGGGCCCCGAGCTCGATCGGCAGATCAAGTTCTTCACCCACGACCTGGGCTTTGAGGTGGTGTTCTACCCAGTTGACACGTCGGTTCGCGGTGTGGTCTATGAGGATCGCAGCATCGTGGTTGAGAGCATCCCCCTGGAGCATCGTGTGCCCTGTTGTGGCTATGTGATTAGCGAGAAGCCCACCTTGCCCCATATCCGTCGGGAGATGATGGACTGCTATGAGATACCTGCCAGTCAGGTGGGGAATATCAAGAATGGTGCTGACTGGACCTTGCCTGATGGTGAGGTCATCCCCAACAGCAAACTTGTGATCCCCGCAGATCCTCCCCGTAGCTATGCCTATATCAGCGATACGCGCTATATGCCGCAGCTCCATGAGCAGCTTCGGGGTGTCAACACGCTCTATCATGAGAGTACCTATGGTGAGGACCATTTGCCGCAGTCAGAGAAATATTTCCACTCCACAGCCCGTCAGGCAGCTACTGTTGCCCGCGATGCAAGGGTAGGGCGTTTGTTGCTGGGGCATTACAGCTCTCGTTATGAAGATGAGAATGTGTTGCTCAATGAAGCGAAAACAGTGTTCGAACAGACGTTTTTGACTAACGAAATGGAAGTTTTCGACGTCTAAAACTGTTAAAAACACATTTTTTAACGAAAAAATTTGGAACTTTCAGGCATAATCTCTATATTTGCAGCAGATTATTACTGCTTATGGTTAGATTTATACTCTTATTGACCACCATCCTGACGCTCAGTTTTTCTGCACCGGCTTCCGTCTGTGCAGCCCCAGTCTATGAGGCAGGCTTGATGGCTATTCCTGAGAGTGATGTAACCATTAATTATTCCCAGGGTGTGCTTTACATCAATGGCGGCGAGGGTAAGGTGCTTGAGGTCGTATCGCTCACGGGGCGACGCATGCTTGAGCTACAGCTTGACAGCCCTGCACAGAAAGTGGAGCTGACTGTTCCCAAAGGCTGCTATATTGTAAAGGTAGGATCAGTAGTCCGTAAGATTGCGGTGCGCTGATGACAGACGAACGCGAACTCTATGCTCAATTGAAGGACCCGAAACGGCAGCGTGCCGCTTTTGGAGTGCTTGTGCGTCAGTATAGCGAACCGCTCTATTGGCAGATCCGCCGCATTGTGTTTACCCACGAAGATGCCAACGATGTGTTGCAGAACACCTTCCTGAAAGCCTGGAACCGCCTTGACAGTTTCCAGGGCGAGGCGAAGATCGCCACCTGGCTCTCACGAATAGCCATCAACGAGAGTCTCGACCTGCTGCGGCGCAACAGTCACCCCACCATCAGCACCGACGATGATGCCTCCTTATCCAGCACGCTGTTGGCCGACCCCTATTTCGATGGCTCTGAGGTGGAGGCCATGCTTCAGGAGGCTATCGCCACCCTGCCCGATGTGCAGCGCACAGTCTTCGTGCTGCGCTATTTCGAAGAGATGAAATATAGCGAGATTTCCCAGCGGCTCAACACCACAGAGGGCGCCCTCAAGGCCTCCTATCATATCGCCGTGAAGAAAATTGCAGAATTTTTTAAGTCACGCGATTAAACTTTTTGAATATAGATACGTCTTATATACGATGAATGAAGAAAAGTACATACAAGAGAAGGTTGGAAGCAGGAATCCGTTTGTGGTTCCCGAGGGTTATTTTGATACCTTTGCCGACCAGCTGATGGCGTCATTACCCGAGCGTCAGCCGCGTGCCAAGCGTGTGTGGCTGCGTCCTTTGCGTTATGCCGCTGCCGTGGTGTGTGTGTTTGCCATGGGAGCCTTGTCATGGTTTGCCTTGTCGCCTGAGTCGCATCAGCCCATCCAGGCAGAGGCCGTTCAGCTGTCGAGCGATGCAGACTTCGAAGCTGCAGCCGACTATGTGATGCTTGATAACTATGATATTTATGCTTGTCTGTCCGACGAATAAACGAAGAAAGATATGAAGAGACTGTTGCTCACCATAAGTGTTGTTTTGTTCCTGAGTGTATCGGCCTTTGCCGATGAGCCCCAGAAGTTCTCCCCTGAGAAGTTCCAGGCGGAGATGGAGCAGTTTATCACCCAGGAAGCCTGTCTTACGCCTGAAGAGGCCGCCAAGTTCTTCCCTCTGCTTCGTGAGATGCACCAGAAGCAGCGCGCCATCCAAGGTCAGATCAAGAAGGAGTGCAAGATCAAGCCCGTCGATGAGGCCGAGTGTAAGAAGTGCGTGCAGAAGCGCGATATCTATGAGATTGAGTTGAAGAACATCCAGCAGACCTATCACAACAAGTTCTTCTGCGTGTTGCCCGCCTCAAAGGTCTATGATGTCATCAAGGCCGAGGATCGCTTCCATCGCCGAGCCTTCAGAAACTGGAGCAAGAACAAAGAAGAACATCAACATAAACATCAGCCCAAGAAATAGGCTGATGTTTTTTTATCGCTCCAACTTCGAGCCTTCTATCTGTTTCGCACAGAGTTTTTCTATCTCGCATTTTTCACAGTGCGGCTTTCTGGCGGTGCACACGTAGCGTCCGTGCAGCAGCAGCCAGTGGTGGGCGTTGGGGATATCCGTTTCCGGGATATGCTTCACCAGTTCCTGTTCCACCTTGAAAGGGGTGTTGTCACGCTTGCCGACCAGTCCGAGCCTGTGGGCCACGCGATACACATGGGTATCCACCGCCAGTGTCGATTTGCCGAAAGCCACACTCTGGATCACGTTTGCCGTCTTCCGTCCCACGCCAGGCAGGTCGAGTAGGGCGTTCATGTCCGATGGCACCTCCCCGTCGTGGTGCTCCACTAGCGCCCTCGCCATCTTCACCAGATGGTCAGCCTTGGCGTTGGGGTAGGATACGCTGCTGATATATTCCAACACTTCCTCCGGCTCCGCCTGAGCCATCGTCTTGGCATCAGGGAAATGTCTGAACAGTTCAGGAGTCACCTGATTGATCCGTTTGTCAGTACACTGTGCACTCAAGATCACCGCCACCAACAGCTGAAACACGCTGCCAAACTCCAGTTCGGTAGTCACCTCAGGCATCTGCGCCCTGAAATGCGCCAGAATCCGCTCATATCTTTCTTCCTTTCTCATGCTGCAAAATTACGAAAAGTCGAGCGAAGAACAAAATAAATGCGTTTGTTTTTTCTTTTTTTCTCACCTCGAAAGCCCTCCTGTCACCTCGAGCGTAGTCGAGAGGTCTTATGAGATTTCTCGACTACGCTCGAAATGACAGTGAGGGGTTGTCGCTCTCTTAAGGTGATTCTTTGCAAATTTTCGGCGATTTCTTTTTTCTTTTCCGATTTATTTCGTACTTTTGCAGAACCAAGAGCAGATAAGTGTTATTATTAACAGAAAACCTATATGAAGATTCGATACGCGTTATTTTCACTAGTCCTGATGGCGACGCAGCTCCATGCACAGGGCGTTAGTTTCCAGGAGGAGTCGGTAGATCTTGATGCCCTCTATGAGCAGATTGACGAAGCGATGACTCAGATGCCCCAATTTGTGGCTGACCGTGAACGGAAGATTGCTGAGTGTCGCGACAGTTTAGTGAAAGAGGAAAATCTGGAAAAGCGTGTGCAGACGGCTGAGAAACTCTTCCTGCTCTATAAGCCCTACAAGAACGACTCGGCGCAGTATTATGCGGAGATGTGTATCAATCTTTCGGAGACGATGAACCGTCCTGACCTCGCAGGCCGTTACAGGTCGTTGCTTGCCTTACAGTGTTCGAATACGGATATGGTGGCTGAGTCGCTCGAGCTGCTTCGGCTCGTCAAAAGGGCGGCTCTCGACAAGCGGGGACTCGTGGATTACTATAACGCTTGGATGCACGCCTATGGCGAGCTGCTGTCGTTTACCCAGCGCCCAGACATGCGCCAGTATTATATGGATCAGCAGAACATCTACCGCGACTCGGTGATGATGGTTGCCGAGGTGGGGAGCGAGGAATGGTGTCACCTGAATATGGATATCCAAACGGCCAAGCGCCACTTCCAGGATGCTTTAAGGGTGAGTAACCAATGGCTTAAGAAGGTTCGTAATGGTACGCATGAAAAGGCCTATGCCGCTTTCTATCGTTCGATGGTCTATGATAATCTCCATAATCACGATCTGACCTGCTACTGGTTTGGCGTCTCTGCTCTCGAGGATATCCGCTGTGGCGTGATGAACCAGGCCTCGCTGCTCTTCCTGGCAGAGCGACTGGTGGAGGATGGCGACTACGATCGTGCCATGCGGTATATGGCGTTCAGCAGATCGTGTAACCAGACTTTCTCGTCTCACCTGCGGGCCTATCAGCTGAAATCGATCATCCATGTCATCGAGAAGGATGGGAAGGCGGCTCGTGAGCGGTTGTCACTGATCCTCATCGGTGCCGGTATCGCGGTGTTAGTGCTGCTACTTGCCCTGATCATCGTGATCGTTAGAAGAAGAAAACGTAACCAATCATAAAAATGATGAAAAGACTATTATTGTCAGTGGCCTGTCTGGCTACTTTGACGACCTATGCCGCCGACACGACTCCCGTGTGGCGCGACCCCAGTGTGAACCAACAGAACCGTGAGCCACGACGTGCTGATTTCTTCGCCTTCGAGAGTCTGGACAAGGCTCAGGGCGACAAGCGTGCCTCTGACAGATATCTGTCGATGGAGGGACTATGGAAGTTCTGCTTCGTGAAGAACCATCAGGATGCCCCCAAGGATTTCTTTGGGCTGAAGTATGATGATAGCAAGTGGGTGGATTTCCCAGTGCCGGGACTCTTTGAGCTCTATGGCTATGGCGACAAGATCTATAAGAACATCGGCTATGCCTGGTGTACGACCTTTGAGAACGATCCCCCTTATATCGGCGAGACCAATAACTATACGGGTTCTTATCGTCGCACGTTCGACCTGCCTGCCGACTGGAAGGGGATGGAGGTTTTCTTCCACGTGGGTTCTGCCACGAGCAACCTCTCGCTCTGGGTGAATGGAAAGTATGTGGGCTACTCGGAGGATTCGAAAGTGGCTGCGGAGTTTAATATCACGAAATACCTGAAGCCCGGCAAGAACCTCATTGCGATGCAGATCATGCGCTGGTGCGACGGCTCGTATCTGGAGGATCAGGACTTCTGGCGCTTTACGGGTATCGCCCGTGAGGTGTATCTCTATGCCACGCCGAAGACTCATCTGCAGGATATCACCATCGGACAGGACTATCAGGACGGTAACGGGCTGCTGCAGGTGGAGGCCAAGGTGGCAAACGGCAACGGTACGACCCTTGAAGCCCGACTGCTGGATGCTGACGGCAAACAGGTGGCTGAGGGGCTTACCGCCAACGTCCCCAACGTGAAGCCCTGGACAGCTGAGACACCTTATTTATATATATTAGAGCTGCAACTGAAGAGGGGTGATGAGGTGTTGGAGGCTGTGCGCAAGCAGGTGGGTTTCCGTCATATCGAGATCAAAGGTGGTCAGCTGCTCGTGAACGGACAGCCGATCTACATCAAAGGTGCCGACCGTCATGAGCTGGATCCGGATAACGGCTATATCGTGAGCATCGATCGTATGATTCAGGATATCAAGATTATGAAACAGTTGAATATCAATGCGGTACGTACCTGTCACTATCCGGATGATCCCCGTTGGTATGACCTCTGCGACCAGTATGGTATCTACCTCACAGCGGAGTCGAACCTGGAGAGTCACGGTATGGGCTATGGCGAGAAGTCGCTGGCGAAGAATCCTGCCTTCGAACAGATGCACATCGAGCGCCAGCAGGGTAATATGATCAGCTTCAGGAACCACCCGAGTATCATCGTGTGGAGCTTAGGCAACGAGGCGGGCTATGGTCCTAACTTCGATAAGGCCTATGAGTGGGTGAAGGCTTACGACCCGACGCGCCCTGTGCAGTATGAGCAGGCGGTATTCCATAATCAGGGTAAGACGGATATCGTGTGCCCGATGTATATGGACTATAAGGATAGTGAGAAGTATGTGAACAGCGATGATCCCCGTCCGCTGATTCAGTGTGAGTATGCCCACGCGATGGGTAACTCGATGGGTGGCTTCAAGGAGTATTGGGAGCTGATTCGCAAGTATCCGAAGTATCAGGGCGGTTATATCTGGGACTTTGTGGATCAGGGCCTGCGCGACAAGAGTCCAATCACTGGTAAGGAGATCTTTACCTATGGTGGCGACTATGGCCGTTATCCTGCCAGCGACTATAACTTCAACTGCAATGGTATCATCGCCCCAGACCGCCGTCTGAATCCACATGCCCATGAGGTGGGCTACTACTATCAGAACGCTTGGATCACACCAAAGGATCTGGCCAATGGTGAGTTGGAGATCTACAACGAGTACTTCTTTAAGAACCTTGACGATCTGGAGTTGGTGTGGACCATCCGTCGTCATAGTGGCAAGATCGATATCAGTGGTATCGCGCCCCAGCAGCGGAAGGTGATTGCCGATGCAGAGCTGAAGGCAACCATCGCACGTGTATTGGCGCATCATGCTGATGATGAGACATTTGTGAACTTTGAGTTCCGCAGTCGTGAGGCGCAGCCCCTGATTGACAAGGGACAGGTGTTGGCCCGTCAGCAGTTTGCGCTGAAGGATTATCAGTTCCCCACGCTTGAAGCAGCTTCTGCCAACGCGAATCTGAAGGTAGAGGAGACCATCAGTTATGTGCGCTTTGAGGCAGCTGGTACAGCACTTACCATCGGTAAGAAGACAGGTTGGATAGATTATCTCGACGTTAATGGCACACCGATGCTCAGAGATCGTCAGTCGGTTACCCCGGAGTTCTGGCGTGCACCTACAGACAACGACTACGGTGCATGGATTCAGCAGCGTCTGGCCGTGTGGCGTCAGCCTCAGATGAAGCTGCAGGCTGTCGAGGTGAAGGCCGATGGTGCCGTTGCTACCTTCGAGATGCCTGATGTGAAGGCTACGCTGACGATGACTTATACCCTGAAGGCTGATGGTCAGGTGGTTGTACGCGAACAGCTCTCTACCACCAAGGGTGCCGAAGTGTCACCGATGTTCCGTTATGGCATGCAGTTGCAGATGCCTAAAGACTATGCCCAGGTGGAATACTATGGTCGTGGACCGGTAGAGAACTATATCGACCGCAACAGCTCGGAGTTTATCGGTGTCTATCAGAACAGCGTGACTGATGAGTACTTCCCCTATATCCGTCCGCAGGAGAGTGGCAACCATACCGATGTGCGCTGGTTCCGCGTGAAGGATGCAGCGGGTAGGGGACTTGAGTTCTACGCCAGTGCCCCGATAGAGGTGAGTGCGCTGAACTTCAGTGTGGCTGATCTCGACGATGGTCCCATCAAGGATAAGGTGTGGGGACGTCATAGTGGCGATCTTGTACCAGAGCCGTTTACCCAGGTGCTCATCCAGCAGTGCCAGATGGGACTGGGATGCGTGAACTCCTGGGGAGCATGGCCTCGTAAGGAGTATCTCGTGCCTTATCAGGACTATGATTTCACCTTCGCTATCCGTCCCTTGCAATCAGAATAGCGCAGATTTTTCTTTCTGACCTTGCAAATTGTAACCATCTGCGGTTGACTTTTATCAAAAAGAATGCCGCAGATGGTTATTTTATGAATTTTTTTCCAAAAAGTGTTGGTTAGTAACTTATAAATTGTTACCTTTGCACCCGGAAAAGAGATGATTTGAAACAAATCAAGTTTTAAGATAACGAATTTAAAGATGAAAGAGATGAGAAAGATGATGAAAATGATGCTTGCAGGCCTGATGATGCTTGCAGGTACAACCGCAATTAATGCAGAAGAAACACAAGTCACCAGCGAGGTTGACACCACTTATATTAAGCTCGACGAGAACCGTGAGCCTATTAATCATGTCAATCTCTCATACGAAGAGTTGGTAGAGAAGGTAGGTGAACTGGAGACGATTCTTGAGACTGACGAGTTCCAGCTCTACGCTTGTGGCGACTATACTTATAAGGTGGAAAACGGCTATGTTACCTCAATGGCTATTCAGATTGCCGACGACAACAACGACAAGATCATCTACAACAAGATCCTGAATGCCCTTGCACAGAGTAACTCCATCAAGGATACCCACAATACTGGCGGTAACTACTATCAGTATGCAAACTTCCAGATACAGTTTGATGACTTTGAGGGTTATGAGAAGCTTACCTTCTCTGTAATCCCTGTAGAATAAGCAATACGCATTCAGGTAAGATATTCAAGTTTATGGCTTTGATCGCAGGTATGTTCTGCTTTCAGAGCTTTATTGTTGGCGACGAGACCATGACGAAGGAAGATGGTGTGTATGTCGTCAATACCACCACCATCGGCAAGGATATCGAAGGCTACAACGGGCCTACACCTATGAAGGTGTATATCAAGGAGAACAAGGTGGAGCGCATTGAGTTCCTCAAGTCGAAGGAGTCGCCGAAGTACTATGCCCAGGTCAAGAAAGCCTTATTGGAGAAATGGAATGGTAAGACGGTGAAGGATGCCAGGACATTACAGGTGGACGCAGTGACTGGTGCTACATTCTCCTCTGAGGCCATCATCCAGAATGTACAGATGGCACTCGACTATTATCAGAAGAACAAGTAGTAGCCAAGCCGGTAGAGCTTGAAAACCCATAGAGAGGGACGGGATCCGCAGAGGTTCCGTCTCTCTGCTTTTCTGAAGAGTTGGTGCCAGAGACGGATGAGGGAGAGGATCAGGGGAATATGGATGCCCGACACAAAGGTGAGTAATCGGGAATAGCCGCGCAGATCATCACGAAACTGATAGAGGGTGCGCAGACCTTCTTCTGTCTTTGCCACAAACTCGGCATTCGTCTCGAAATGGCTGAAACCTAAGGGATTGTCGATATGCTCTATGGGGATGTGGTGCTGATGAAGCACCTTTCCCAATAACACATCTTCGTAGCCGTAATGGCGGAAACGCTCGTCGAAAGGGTGGGCGAGCATGATGTCACGCTGTATCAGAAGGTTGGCAGTATGGAGGTGCTGGTAGGGGCGCTTCTGCCGTTCAGTAGCAGTATGACGGGGCTCTTCGGCTTTCTCATACAGATAGCGCAGGTTGCTGGCATCATTGGTATCGCAGATTGTGACGCCACCATCAATGACAGTTGGGTTGCCAACTTGGAGATAGCGTTGGATATATAGGTTGCTAATGATGGTCATGTCGCTATCTATATATAATAGGTACGCGTAACGGGCTTCTCTTGCCAGGAAGTTACGGATAGCGGCACGTCCGACATTCACCTGGCGCTCAATGAATCGGCAGGAAGGCAACTGGTTGATGGCTCGGTTGGCTAAGATGGTGTCTTTGTCAGTAGAACCATCGTCTGCCACAATCACCTCATATTGGATATCGGCTGCTTGCAAGAGTGGCAACAGCTGTTCTACCAGCGCCACACAGACGTCGTTGTAGGTCGGTATGAGTACGGAGAGGCTTTGCATCGGCGATTCTATCTGATAATTTGTGCACAAAGTTACAAATTTTTGAGAAAACACGTAGGGCCAACGTTATTTTTTTGTATCTTTGTCCCAGAATTCTAACAATAACGCATATGAAATCAATCAAAATTTGGGGACTGGCTCTTCTGATGCTGATGGCTGGTAACGTACAAGCCCAGAAGGTGAAGGATACTGTTGACAGCGTGAAGGCTGGTATGAAGTCGGACAATGTGAAGGATGCCTATTCCAAAGTCAAAGACTCGTTTGAGTTGAAACGGGAGAGTGCCGACAGCCTGATTGGTACGTGGATCTATAAGGAGCCTGCCGTCTATGCCACGAAAGGCAATGTGCTTCTGAAGATGGCTGAAAACGCTGTGGCAGACCAGTTGGAGAAACTGTTGCAGGACTATATCGACAAGAGTAATATCACGCAGGAGAATACCTGGTTTACCTTCCACAAAGACAGTCACTTCGATCGTGTCATTGCAGGTCGTAAGGCGAGTGGCCTGTGGCTTATCAATAAGGAGAAGCTTATCATGGGCATGGACAATGTAGTGACAGCAGAAGTCACCATCCGCCATGAGAAAGGCATGATGATGATGTTGCTGGATGTGGACAAGTTGTTTACAGGCCTGAAAAAACTGGGGGCGATGAAGGATACAAAGGCCAATAAGCGTCTGATTAAGATGTCAAGACACATTCCAGGCTTACAAGCAGGTGTCGCACTTGTTAAAAAACAATAAAATATATGGTGCCTTATGCGCGCGATCGCATAAAAAGTAGTACCTTTGCAGCCGCTATTACGAGATAATGGCACTGAAATTCAAATTTTTAACAACAAAATTACAACAAAATGGCAACAAAAATCAGATTGCAGCGCGGTGGTCGCAAAGGTTATGCTTTCTACAGCATCGTAATCGCCGACGCTCGTGCACCACGTGATGGTCGTTTCACTGAAAAGATTGGTACTTACAA
>JAEEGL011270280.1_pt1 | contig 12185 bp, 7 predicted proteins | sample 9134231 | NCBI WGS metagenome assembly JAEEGL01 (sample SAMN16246548, study PRJNA631951) | gut metagenome | biome: gut microbiome; feature: rumen; material: fiber-attached | host: Bos | place: Iran: Karaj | collected 2018-10
AAAAGTATTCTTTAGTTGGATAGAAAATCGATGACTGTTGAATAGCAATAGATCTTTTTTATGTTGGTAAACTGCAAGAAGAAGGGGGCAAGCGGTGTGTGATTTTTGAAAATGGGTGCAAATTGGGTGCAACTTTGAAATGTGAGAAAAAGAAAAGTCCTGTAAACGTTTGATTTACAGGACTTTCTTAATGGCGCTTCAGGATGGGCTTGAACCAACGACCCCCTGATTAACAGTCAGGTGCTCTAACCAACTGAGCTACTGAAGCAGTCCTTTTCGACCTCTCGAGAGAGAAGGAAAAGCCTAAAACAAGGTTAAAAAACAACGTTTTCAGGCTTTTTTCTCAGAATTGCGGGGCAAAAGTAGTGCTTTTCTCAAAAATAAACAATAATTTTGCAGAAAATTTTTCAAAGAATGGCAAAAATCATAGGAATTGGCAACGCGTTGGTGGATATTTTAGTCCATTTAGACGACGAAAACCTCCTTAATGAACTCCGATTGGTCAAGGGAGGGATGACGCTCATCGACGACAACGCGCTTACACGCATTAGGAATATGTTCGCACGTATGCACGCGCAACGCGCTACGGGTGGAAGTGCCTCCAACACGATCCATGCCCTCAGCGCTCTTGGCGACGCTACGGGCTTCGTAGGCTCAGTCGGCGATGACGACCTCGGCCACTTCTACGCCAGCTGCATGGCAGAGCGGGGCATCGTCGCCAACCTGAGCGTGCAGGCCGGGCTGAGCACGGGTGTCGCCTCTACGTTCATCACGCCCGATGGCGAGCGCACCTTCGCCACCTTCCTCGGTGCTGCAGCTCACGTGGAAGCCGAAGGGCTACGACAGTTGCTGGACCGCCAGCCCGAGGCTGAAATCCTGCATGTCGAAGGCTACCTTGTTCAAGACCATGACCTCATCCTCGATATCCTCCGTACGGCCAAGGCGGCGGGGCTGCGCGTCAGCTATGACCTAGCGTCTTGGAATATCGTACGCGACGACCACGACTTCATCTACGAACTTGTGCGCGATTACGTCGACATCGTCTTCGCCAACGAGGAGGAGGCCACGGCTTTCAGCGGCAAGACGGATCCGAATATCTCCCTTCAACATCTGGGCGAACTCACCGACATCGCAGTCGTGAAAGTAGGTAAGCGCGGTGCTCAGGCACAGCAGAATTTCAGCGACCATAGCATATACACCTTCGCTCCCGGACTCGTACGCAAGGCCGTCGACACGACAGCGGCTGGCGACTTCTTCGCGGCTGGTTTCCTGCACGGACTTATCCACGGCGAGAACCTGCGCACATGCCTCCACTTTGGCAACTGCACGGCGGCCGAGGTCATTCAGGTCATGGGCACGCAGGTCAGCGCCGAACGATTGCGTGCAAGCCTCAACTCCAATGATTAACCACACTCCGACGATGAAACGACAACTCACGCTCATCACAGCACTCACACTAATTCTGCTGTCTGCCACGGCAACGTCAGCATCAGCCCAGCAACGCCAGCAGACGGGCTTCGATATCTCGCGCAATCTCGAGATCTTCGCCGACATCTACCGCCAACTTGATTTGTTCTACGTCGACAGCCTCTCAGCCGACACGGCCGTACAATGGGCTATCAACGGGATGTTGGCCGAGATAGACCCCTTCACCAAATACTACCCCGACGATGACCAGGACGAACTCAAGATGATGGCCACGGGCCGCTATGCGGGCATCGGAGCCCTCATCCGTGCTTATAAGAAAGAAGACCGCGCAGTCGTCGAGGAGCCCTACGAAGGCTGCCCGGCACAAGAGGCGGGCGTCCGCGCCGGCGACGTTATCCAGAGCATCGACGGCAAGGACATCAAAGGATGGCAAGTCAACAAGGTGAGCGAGACCTTGCGTGGCGAACCGGGTACGACCTTCGAGCTCATCGTGAAGCGCCCTGGCGAGAAGAAACCGAGGGCCTTCAAGATCACACGTCGGCAGATACAGTTGCCGTGCATCCCCTGGTACGGGATTGTTGACGACGAAGCCCACATCGGCTACCTCTACCTGACTGAGTTCACCGACAAATGCGCCCGCGAGGTGCGTCACGCCATCCTCGACATGAAACAGCAAGGCATGCGGAGCCTCATCTTCGACCTGCGCGACAATGGCGGCGGGTCGGTCAGCGAGGCCGTGGAGATCGTCGGTATGTTCGTCCCTCGGGGCAGCCTCGTCGTCTCCACGAAGGGCAAGGTACCAGCCACCTGTCACGACTATGCTACGCCGGCCGAGCCCATCGACACCCTCATGCCCGTAGCCGTCCTCGTGAACGGAGCTACCGCCTCGGCATCTGAAATCGTTGCCGGGGCCCTACAGGACATGGACCGTGCTACGATTCTCGGCCAGCGCACTTATGGTAAAGGCCTCGTACAAGGCATCCGCGAACTGCCTTATCGCGGACAGCTTAAGATTACCACAGCCCGCTATTACATCCCCTCTGGACGTTGCATCCAAGCCTACGACTACCGCCATCGCACCGCCGACGGCGCAGCCACTACGCTTCCCGATAGCCTCACGCGTGAGTTCAAGACCCGCAGCGGCCGCATCGTCCGCGACGGAGGCGGCATCCAGCCCGACAGCCTCCTCGCCACTGACTCCGTGCCTACGATGGTCTACGACCTCACGGCAGCCGATGTCTTCTTCGATTACGTCACCGACTACGCCGCAGCCCATCCCTCCATCGCGCCCGCCGGACAATTCCATCTGACGGATGACGAATGGAACGCGTTCGCCACCAAAGTAACGGCCAGCGATTTCACCTACAACGGACGTACGGCAGCTGCTCTCGAAAGCCTGCGCAAGCTCGCTCACTTCGAGGGGCGCGACATCGAGGCGCAGGCTGAGTTCGATGCCCTAGAGGCCAAACTCAAGCAGAACGACCTCGCCACCGACCTCCAACGCTTCCGCGAACACATCCAGCCTTACCTCGAGACCGAGATCGTCAGTCGCTACTACTATCAGCGTGGCGCGCTCCAACAAACCATCGACCGCGACAAAGGCATTCAGAAAGCCATTAAACTCTTCCAATTGCAGTGACTTCAGATCGATAATCTCAAAACCCAAAATTACCCAGACATTCAGCCTCTGCTCTGCAAAGAACGCGTCCGCTCGAGCTCTGCTCGCTTTGCTCTGCAAACAACTCGTCAACTTGTCAACTCGTCAACTTGTCAACTTGTCAACTATCCCCTCGTCAACTAAAAACCATCTATAATGCGTAAACGTAAAGCTCAAAAAACCAATCAAGCCATTATGCGCGGCGTCATCGCGATGGCGCTCGTCGTGCTACTCGTAGCTTATCTCTTCCTCACGCTGATCTCGTGCTCCCCCAGCGGCCCCACCTTCCGAGTCGAAGGTACGGTCGACGGCGCTGAGGATTCGGTGCTCGTCGTCGAGGCGATGACCCTGGAAGGCATCCAACCACTCGATTCCGTTCGCCTTCATGCCGACGGAGCCTTCGCCTTCAATCTGCCCGCAGCCCCACAGGACTCCACCTCAACGCCCGAGTTCTACCGGCTTCGCATCGCCAACCAAGTGATTAACTTCGTCGTCGATTCCACCGAGACCATCACCATCAAGGCGCCCTTCCAGCGGATGGCCTCCGACTACGACGTGCAAGGCAATGAGGCGTCGCGCACGATGAAGACGCTCACACTGCTCAACATCCAACTGCAGCAACAGTTCCAGCGCCTGCGTGCCGACAACACGCTCTCGGCCCTCGAGAAGGTCGAACGTATGCAAGCCCTCGTCGACGAGTACAAACAGACGCTCAAGCGCGACTATATCCTGCGCGACCCGGCTTCGCCAGCTGCTTACTTCGCTCTCTTCCAGACCGTCGGCGGGCAGCTCCTCTTCGACCCCGAGACCGACAAAAGCGATGTGCAATATTTCGCAGCCGTAGCTACTCAATGGGATGTCCTCTATCCCGCTGCTGCACGCACCGAGAACCTGCGCAACATCGCCTTGCGCGGACTGCGCAACACGCGGCAGGTGCGACCCGTAGAGATTGAACTGCCCCAAGACAAGATCCGCGAGACGGGAATCATCGACTTCGGCTTCCCCGACATTCAGGGACGAGAGCGGCGTCTGTCCGACCTTCATGACTACGTCGTTCTGCTCGACTTCACCGCCTACGCACTCCCGCAGAGCCAGCAGCGTATCATCCTCCTGCGCGAGCTCTACAACAAGTACCACAGCCGCGGACTCGAGATCATGCAAGTGTCGCTCGATGCCGACGAGCACTACTGGAAGACCATGAGCGAACAACTGCCGTGGGTCTGCGTCTGGTGCAGCGAAGGGTTGGCCAATGACATTGTGCGCATCTACGACGTCAACGCCCTGCCCGCTTACTTCCTCGTCGGACGAGGGTCGGAGATGAATGCGCGCGGCGAGAACATAGACAATCTTGAAAAGGCCATAGAGAGGCTACTTTGACATTTTTTTGCCTAAAAATTTGGAGCGTATTGAATTAACTCCTACCTTTGCGCCGCCAAAGACATCAGAAAGGGCTTCCGCTAACACTCAAGCGGAGGTCTTTTCCTTTTGTCTACCGCCGCTTATAAACCGACTCTACGCCATCAACTGTAAACTCAAAACTAAAACAAATATATGGCTTACATGACCCAGAAGGGCTACGACCGACTCGTAGCCGAACTCCACCAGCTGGAAGCGGTGGAGCGTCCCAAGGCATCCGCCGCCATCGCCGAGGCACGCGATAAAGGCGACCTTAGCGAGAACGCTGAGTACGATGCCGCCAAGGAGGCACAATCCCTCCTCGAAATGAAAATTACGCAGCTCAAGGCCGTGATTGCCGATGCTAAGATCATCGACACGAGCAAGCTCAATGCCGACACGGTGCAGATCCTCAGCCGCGTAGAACTGAAGAATGTGAAGAACGGAGCCAAGATGGCTTACACCATCGTCTCAGAGACCGAGGCCAACCTCCGCGAGGGCAAGATTTCTGTCAAGACGCCCATCGCACAAGGCCTCCTCGGCAAGAAAGTAGGTGAAGTAGCCGAAATCAAGGTGCCCCAGGGGCTCATCAACCTCGAGATCCTCGGCATCAGCTTCGAAGAGTAGTCCGCTCGGCCTCTGCTCGTTTCGTACATCCTGAGCTTGTCGAAGGATACCTCAAGAACTTTTCAACTTTTTTGCTCGAGCTCTGCTCGCTTCGACCCATCGAAGAACATTCCAACGTTTCAACTCTTCAACTCTTCAACTTTTTAACTTTTCCGCTCGGCTTGCCGCTTCTTCGAGCGCAAGCGAGTCTGAAGAACTTTTCAACCTGTCCAACCCTCATGGCAACCATATTCTCCAAGATCGCTGCAGGCGAGATTCCCAGCTACTGCTGCGCCGCCGATGATGAGTTCTACGCCTTCCTCGACATCAATCCGATGGTGAAAGGCCACACCCTCGTCATCCCCCGTCGCGAAGTCGATTACATCTTCGACCTTACCGACGACGAGATCGCCCGCCTCCATGTCTTTGCAGCCCGCGTGGCTCGCGCCATCAAGCGCGTCATCCCCTGCGTCAAGGTCGGCGAGGCTGTCCTCGGCCTCGAGGTCCCTCACGCTCACATCCACCTCATCCCCATGCAGAGCGAGCGCGACATGCTCTTCTCCAACCCCAAGCTCCAGCTGCCCGCCGACGAGATGCAAGCCGTCGCCGACGCTATCCGCAAGGCGTTCGAGAACGCTTAACCCTTCCCCAACAGCCCCGCTCTTCCGCTCTCGCGGTACCCCTTCTCGCGGAATCACAATTCCGCAGCCCTCAATCGCCTCTGCAGGCCCCATAGCCGCCAACCCGCTACCCTTGCGAGTTGGCGGCTATTTGCGTTCACACCCCTCACCCCCTTTCTTCCCTCGCTTCCTCACTATCCCTTCTTCCTCCCCTTCTCCCTCGCCTCTCCCTTCGTCCCGTCTTTTATGCAGCGATTCCATCGCTGCCCTCCCCCTCCCCTCCTCCTTTTGCAGCAAAGTATTCTCTGTTCTCGCATTTTTATCTCCAAGAAACGCGGACTTTGCAACTTTTTGTGTACTTTTGTACGCGAAAGAACAAATTCAAAGCATCTACAACGAGATAAACGACGACAACACAAATGAACAGAATGACCATCACCTCCATCATCCTCGGTCTGCTCATGGCAGCACCGGCGCACGCCAAGACCATCAACCGCCACCCGACCACGGAGCAGCCTTTCGCAGGCTACCTCTTCGCCTACTTCGAAGGCAGCGGCGACAACAACCTGCAGGAACAGCTACGCTTCGCCGTGAGCGAGGATGCCGTTAACTGGTATGCGCTCAACGGCAATCGTCCCATCATCGCCAGCGACAGCATCAGCGAGAGCGGCGGCATCCGCGACCCCCATATCCTGCGCGGCGAGGACGGGTGCTACTACATCGTAGCGACCGACATGCATACCTTCGACCCCAAGCAGGGGTGGAATGCCAACCCCGGCATCGTACTGATGAAGTCCCGCGACCTCGTCAACTGGACGCATGCCAAGATCAACCTCAGCCGCGACTGGCTCGCCTTCAGTGATGCCTACTGGGTGTGGGCCCCGCAAACCATCTACGACGTGAAGGCACGGAAATATATGATCTACTTTACCCTCCAGCGCACGCGCGACAACCGGCAGAGCCTCATCACCTACTACGCCTATGCCAACCCCGACTTCACCGCCTTCGAGAGCGAGCCCCGCCAACTCTTCGCCGCCAAATACGGCTCAATCGACAACGACATCGTCTATGCCGACGGCCTCTACCACCTCTTCTACAAAGGCAACACCAAGGACAAGAACGGCAAGGAAGTCAAGAACGGCATCCAGCGAGCCACCTCAAAGCGACTGACAGGTCCCTGGAAGGAGGACTTCAAGTACCTCGACGCCTACGCCGACACCAATACGCCCGTCGAGGGCAGCAGCGTCTTCATGCTCCACCCCACCGAAGACCAATCCTTAAATCGTAAATCTTTAAATCGTAAATCTTTAAATCGTCAATTCGTCCTGATGTACGACCTCTACAGTAGCGGTCGCTACGAATATCAGACCTCAACGGACCTGAAGACCTGGACGCGCCAGCCGCAATCGTTCCGCAAGGACTTCTTCCCCCGCCACGGCTCCGTCATCTCCGTCACCAAGGACGAGTTGGAGCGCGTGCAGAAGCGATGGGGGTGGGTGCTGACGCATGAGTTCGAGAGCACGGGCAACCCCATCATCCGCGACAAGCACACCGCCGACCCCTCGGTGCTGGTGGAGGCCGACACCCTCTGGCTCTTTGCTGGGCATGACGCCGAGGGCGGACAGAGCAACTACGTGATGAAGGACTGGCTGCTCTACTCCACCACCGACCTGCGCCATTGGACCGAGCATCCCTCGCCCCTCCACATCAGCGAGTTCAAGTGGGCCGATAGTCGACAGGCCTATGCCGGGCATCCCGCCAAGCGCAATGGCAAGTACTATTTCTACGTCTCCACCAACTGGTGCGGCATCGGCGTAGCCGTGGCCGACAAGATCACAGGCCCCTACAAGGACGCCCTGGGCCATCCGCTGCTCACCAACCAGCAGTGCTTCGCCTCCAAGCACTCATGGGCTTGCATCGACCCCGCCATCTTCGTCGATGACGACAACACACCCTATATCATCTGGGGCAACGGGCAATGCTACTACGCCCGCCTCAAGGACTCGATGACCGAGATCGACGGCGAGGTCCATCAGATCGACCTGCCCCGATTCACCGAGGCCCCGTGGCTCCACAAATACCAAGGCCGCTACTACCTGACCTACGCCTCGGAGTGGCCCGAGAAGATAGCCTATGCCGTAGCCGATCACATCGGAGGCCCCTACACGCCCATGGGCATCATCAGCGAGATAGCAGGCAACTCCAACACCACCCACCCCGCCATCGTCCAGTTCAAGGACCAGTGGCTCTTCTTCTCCCACAACGGCGCCCTCTCCGACGGCACCAGCTACAGCCGCAGCATCATCGCCGAGCCCCTGAGCTACGACTCCGAAGGGCGCATCCGTCCCATCCCCCCCACCGCTGAGGGCGTCAGCCCCGTCGTGAACCCGCCCTCGTCCGGTTGTACGGCCTACCTGATGGTCTACCACAAGGACGCCGACCACAGCCTTCACATGGCACTGAGCCGAGACGGCTTCAACTGGAAGGCCCTCAACGACGACTGTCCCGTCGTGAGCGGCGACACCATCGCCGAGCAGCGAGGCATCCGCGACCCGCACATCTACCGCGGGTCCGACGGCACCTACTACATCGCGGCCACCGACCTCCACCTCTTCGGGCGGCGCATGGGCTATCGCGACACCGAATGGGAGCGCGACGGCGACCTCTACGGATGGGGCAACAACCGAGGGCTCGTGCTGATGACGTCGCGCGACCTCATCCACTGGACGCACACCGTCTGTCGCATCGACAAGGCCTTCCCCACGCGCTTCGGACAGATCGGATGCGCATGGGCGCCCCAGACCATCTTCGACCCCGAGGAGGGCCGACTGATGGTCTACTTCACCATACGGCCTACGGGCAAAGGCAAGACCAAGCTCTACTACGCCTACGCCAACGACGACTTCACCCAACTCACGACCGAGCCCCAACTGCTCTTCGAGTACCCCGACGAGAACATCCAAGTGCTCGACGCCGACATCATACCCATGCCCGACGGACGCTACTGCCTGACCTATTGCGCCCAGGAGAACCCCGGCGGCATCAAGATGGCCGTCAGCCGTCACATCAATCGCGGTTACGTCTATCAGCCCCAGCAGATTGATGCCGAGAAGGGAGCGTGCGAGGCGCCGACGATGTACAAGCTCAACGGCGAGGACCGCTGGTTGCTGATGTACGACGTCTTCAGCATACGGCCCCACAACTTCGGTTTCATGGAGACCACCGACTTCAAGACCTTCCGCTCGCTCGGCTACTTCGGCGACGGACCCACCACACGCGCCAACTTCGCCGAGCAGAAGCATGGCGCCGTGACGCCCATCACCGAAGAGGACGCACAACGACTCGAGAACTTCTGGAACCGCAAGTGATTGTACCCCACCGAAAAACGCCTTTTGCGACAGAATAGGCAGGGGTGAGCGCATTTTGTCGCAAATAAAGACGTCTGTCGCATCAACCATCCGTTCTTCCGAGATAAAAACTTGGAGCGAGTCGCAGAAAACTCTTACCTTTGCAACGTCGAAAGACAAAAAACCGACAAAGTCGAAAGACATCATCAACACACCCTAACACCCTAAAAACATTAAATTATGAAAACGAACAAATTCTTCCTGGCAGCATTCGCAGCCTTGATCATTCAAGCCACCATCTGCTGCGCCGACGACAAGATGATTCCCGCCGAGAAACTCCCTGCAGCAGCACAGACCTTCATCAAGAAGACCTTCCCCAAGAGCACCATCACCTTTGCCGAGAAGGACGGCTTCGTCAATCCCACCTACGAGGTACACCTCTCCACCGGCACGAAGGTCGACTTCGACCGCAAAGGCAACTGGGACAAAGTCGAGACCCATCAGGGAGCAGTCCCCGCACAACTCATCCCTGCAGCCATCGCCACCTACGTCAAGACGAACTACCCCGGCACGCACATCACCAAGATTGACAAAGAGACTTACGGCTACGAAATCGAACTCTCTAACGACTTAGATCTGAAATTCAACAAGGCTGGAGCCCTCATCGGCATCGACGACTAACCCATGTGTGTCGGCCTTTCCTGCCTGCCACATCGGCCATAGTAGCCTCTCACGACAACACAACAGCCGGAGAACCACTCATCAGCACAATGCACGCCCCGCAGACACATCCCGTCTGCGGGGTTTTATTACGCCCCCTTGCCGATTCTTGAAATTCCGTCTGCACATAAGACAAACTGGTATCATCCCCCCTATATCGCCCCCTCGTAGGGGGCATAAGAGGAAGCGCTTCACCCAGGTCCCTCGCGCCGGGCAGGCGATCATCACAGTTACTCACGTCTTTACGACTGCTCGCATCGTCCTTCACGTCCGTTCGCATCGCCCTGCATGAACGTTCGCATCGCCCTGCATGAACGTTCGCATCGTCCTACACATATAGACGCATCGCACTTCACGTCTGCTCGTGTCGCCCTGAGCGACTATATGACTTCTTTATTCGGTCGCGACCGAACAACGAAGTCATCTATATCAATTCACCGATTCCTCCAGACGACTTGCCGTACCTTGCGTTTAGGTTCACGCTGGATTTGCATACGCTCGAAACTTAACTTGCTCAAATTATTTCTATGAACATTAGCTATGCTTCCACTATTCGCCGGAAAAGGCCAGCTATTGAACTGAGTGATAAAGTGTTACCCGAATGGAGGCTATTCATTTTCCTTCCACTTAGCCTCCACTATTATTTGAAAGGTTGAAAGGTTGAAAAGTTGAAAGGTTGAAATGATGAAAGGTTGAAATGATGAAAGATTGAAATGATGAAAGATTGAAATGATGAAAGATTGAAATGTTCTTGAAGTGTCAAGCGGCCAAAGGCCGAGCGGAAAAGTAGAGTGGAAGCAAAGTGGAGGCTATACGAACATCTTCCACTTTTGTAATCCACACAATAACAGCCTTTTAGCCTTCAATTTCACTCAAATAGTGGAAGCAAGGTCAATCTCCATAGATTTTTTTGACAAGGCGGAACTTGATGTCACCCGTCACCCTATCTGTCACCGCATCTGTCACCCGTATGCAGCTATTATTCAACGGAATAGGCACGCGGTGACAGCGTGACAGCAAATAAGGGCAAAATTCATGTAAAAAATCCTTGCAGTCCTCACTTCACCAGCACTTTCTTGCCGTCCCTTATGTAGACTCCGCGAGGCAATTGTCCATTGTCCATTTTCCATTGTCCATCACCTATGCGGCGGCCACTGAGGTCGTACCATTGACCATCTGACGATGTACCATTGACCATTTCGGGGGAAGAGAGGTCGTGGATGGAGTTATATAAATCAAGAGGAAGGACTTCACCTGAATAAACCTTCTTGATTTTGTCTATTTCTGATTGACGGGCATATATGGTTGTTGAATTACCCATACCTTTAAAAATACGCTCACTCATATAATTACGATCAAGCACCCCTCTGATAATCAAGGTGTCCAACGAGCATCCTTTGAAGACTACCGGATCAATCCGATTGACGCTTTTGGGCAAATCTATAGTCTTCAAGGACGTGCAATCGGCGAAGGCAGACATGTAAATTGTCTTGGGGCCTTCATTCAGTGTTATATCCGTCAGACTGCCACAGCCACTAAACATACCATGCGAAACTTCCAAAAGAGACGACGGCAAAATGACCTTTCGGAGAGATGAACAGTCACGGAATTTGCAAGTATTTTTATATCAATAACTTGTATGTTAAACGGTAGAAAGGTGATGACGCAGGTTCTGCTGATGTAGAAGAAGATGAAGATTTAACGTATTTAACCTTCGTTAACTTGCCGTAAATTCAACAAGCAGAATCAAAATATCGTTCAATTGATATGTTAGAGAGAATCAACTATTGCGATATGGCAGCATGGAGTAAGTAACTTGTACATGATCCATCCCTATCTTGTGAAGCCATCCTTGCAATGATTTTGTTGAACGCTCAAAGTCATTGCAAGGGCCAATTATTATCTTTTTGATAATGTCTTTCGGATATACGTTATCTACATATGGTACAATAAAGTTTTCTGATAATCTGTACTCTGGAGCTTCCATAACCTGCCGTGTCAATCTAATCTCTTTTTCATACTCATAACATCCTTTCTTGGCAAAATCCATTAAAATCATTAGGTATTGCTGAAATTTTTCGCCAGAATTTTCAACTTCGCTTGACCTTTCTTTTGAAAGAGTGTTTTGAAACAATGTGCGATTCAATGGTGTATCATATAAGCATCTTTTTATTGTTCCTCCAGAATGACTTCTTAAAAGTTCAAAATCAAAACCGATGCTTACCCCATTTCCATTTTTACCGTACATATTCCACATCGGCAAACTATTTTCATTCTCGGAAAATGAGGTCATAAAGATGGCATTCCGATGTCTTAAATCATCACATTCGCCATTATTACCGAAAAAGCCGTTTAAGGCTATGTCAACATATTGTTCACCTGTTTCAACCTCCTTTGGGTCATTCAAATATT
>JAEEGL012372306.1_pt1 | contig 12185 bp, 11 predicted proteins | sample 9134231 | NCBI WGS metagenome assembly JAEEGL01 (sample SAMN16246548, study PRJNA631951) | gut metagenome | biome: gut microbiome; feature: rumen; material: fiber-attached | host: Bos | place: Iran: Karaj | collected 2018-10
CCGACCTTGATTATCTGAGACGCCGTGCCGGTCGCTCCCGCACCAAGGGAAGGGGCCACCACATAGTCCACGGCATCAACGATCTCCCGCTCTATCTCCTTGAAAGATTTCGGCGTCGGATTGCCCGAAATGTTGGCCGACGTCGACACCAGCGGCCTTCCCAGCCTCCGTATCAGGTCCCTGCAGAAATCGTTCATCGGAATCCTTATCCCCACCGACCCGTCTGCCGCCACGGCATTGTACGCCAGGTGCCACTTGTCCCCGGCCGGAGCGGGATTGCCCCGCCTCGCAGAATCCAAGGCTTCGCCAAAATGCTCGGCTTGGGCAAATCCCGACTCCGGCCTCTGGCCGACGATGGCGCCGGGGTAGATGATGGTCATGGGTCGGTCGTTGACCTCGACGAGGTCGATGGCTATGTCGGGAATCTTCATCACATACCTCGCGACCATATCGAGGTCGGAGGCCAGCAGGACGAGGGACTTGCTGTCGGAACGCCGCTTGATGTCGAAGATTCGGGCCACGGTGGAAGGGTTGGTGGCGTCGCAACCAAGGCCCCAGACCGTATCGGTAGGATAAAGTATGGTTCCGCCGGAGCGAAGGATTCCCAAAGCTTCGGACAGGACCCTGTCGTAGTTCTCCTTATTCATATCATCAAATCCGCCTGGATGGGATAGTGGTCCGAATACTTGACCTTCTCCATCCTGTAACCGGCACAGTCGAAATGGGAAGGATAAAGGATATAGTCTATCCTGAGAAGGGGCCAGAGAAGTCTGTAGGTCGCCCCGTAGCCCTTCCCGGCCTTGACGAAGGCGTCGGAACGGCCCCGGGAAAGGCGGCGGTAGGTGCAGGAGACCGGAGAATCGTTGAAATCCCCCACCACGAGGGACTCGTAGGGCGAAGACTCCATGCTCGAAACCATCATGTCCACCTGCCCGGCCCTCCTCTCGATGGAATGCTTCATCTTCAGTTCGGTACGCCGCACCAGGGTGCTGTCGGTTCCGAGGTCGTGGGTAAACTTCTCAGTCTCTATGTTATAACTCTCAAGATGGCAGTTATATACCCTCAGCATATTCCCTCTTACGTCGATATCCGCATACATCGCGATATTGGCGCTCTTCGGCAGATCCAGTTTTCCCTTCGACCTGACCGGAAAACGGCTCAGAATCACATTCCCGTAGAACCCGTGGGCGTTCTGGTTGAGATAATACTCTGCCTGGTAGTTCCTGAACCTTTCTTCCAAGTAATCCTTGGTCCTCAAGCCGCCCGGGAAATGGAATTCCTGAAGGCAGATTATGTCGGCCCCGGTGCCCAGCAGGTAGCGGAACACCGAATCCACGCACTCCTGCTCGTTCAGTTTCAATCCCTTGGCCGCCGAAGCGAACCTTCCGACATTGTAGGACACCACCTTCAGGTTGCCCCTTTCCTCCGTCTCGGAGCCTGAGAATTTCACATACCTGCCGGAGAGGAACAAGGCCGGGACAAGGATGACCAGCGAGAACAGGGCCGAACGGGACCAGTGCAGCACCCCGGCGAGGAACATCACCGCGTTAAGGACGGCGAAGACCACGAACAGGAGGCCGAAAATGGTCATATACCAGGCCTTTGCGGGGTTCACGTACATCGCCAGGTAGCTCGCGACCAGTCCCCCGGCCATCAGGATGGCCAGGAACCAAAGTAAAGGATGCCGTTTCTTATTCTCCCTTCCGGACATGTCAGCGATACAGTCTCTTCGTCTTTTTCCAGTACATTATCAGCAGCCAGCCCACGAGCATTCCTCCGAGATGGGCGAAATGGGCGATCCCATCCATGGTGCCGAAGATCCCGGTGACAAGTTCTATGCCTGCGAATATGAGGATGAACCATTTGGCCTTGAGGGAAACGGGAGGGAAGATGAGGGTGAGTACGGAATCGGGATAGAACATCGCGTAGGCGATGAGGACTCCGTAGATGGCACCGGAAGCCCCGAGCATAGGCACGCCGAGGAGGGAGACGGACCCGCCGTGGGAGAGCTGGTACCAGGTGACAGCAAGATGCAGGGCCGCCGCTCCGAGGCCGCAGATGAAATAGAAAAGAAGGAACCTCTTAGACCCCAGGACCCTCTCCACGACGACTCCGAAGATGAGGAGTGTGTACATATTGAAGAAGATGTGCCACACCCCTCCGTGCATGAACATATGGGTTATTGGCTGCCACAGGCGAAAGTAAGGGGAAGTGGGGAAGAACATCGCGAAAGTCCCTATCATCACATTCTCGTTCAGCATCGTAGCGATGAAAGCGATGACATTGACGATGATGATGTTCTTCGTCACCGTGGGTATGTTGTTCAGGAAAGAGTTTCCGTTCATATCAGAATTTCTTGTCTATTTCCCCGACGGGGATATGGGTAAGTATCCTGCGGCCGCCAATGGTGAATTCAGGGGTGTCACAGGAGAAAAGGGCATCCAGCAGCCTCTGGGCCTCGATCGGGGAGGTGAGTTCTTCGCAGGAAGCCGCGCCGAGGGTGGCGAAGGCCTGGGCTTTCCTGGACTCCATCACCCCGGGGAGGGACGCGCCCTCGTCGGAAAGGATAAGGAGAAGGTCGCCGATCATCGACTGCACCTTCCCCGCTTCGTTGGAGAAGCCCTCCGGAACACCGTTGACCACGATGGTGTCGTTGCCGAAAGGGGTGATGTCGAAGCCGAGGGAACGGAGTTCGTCAGAGCGGGAATCGAAAACAAGCCGGTTCTCCACCCCCACCTGCACGGTGACGGGGAAGAGGGAAACCTGGGTGATATGTCCTTCCTTGGACAGGACTCGGAGGAATCTCTCATAGAGGACCCTTTCCCTGGCCCTGCGGATATTCACGACGGTAAGCCCTTCCTTGCCGGGAGTGACTATGTATTTGCCCTGAAGAATAATGATCTTGGTGGTAGGAAGCGTCTTCTCCTCGAAAAGACGGCCGTAGTCCGGCCTGCGGTCCACAAGGCCACCGGTCCTGTACTCTCCTGAATTCCAGTCGTGTCCCGAGAAATCCATCTGTCCCTGGACACCTTCCCTCACGAACGGGTCATAGTCGGGGTCCGTGGACGGCGTGGGCTCCGTAACGGGATGGAAATCCTCGTAACGGCTGCTGAAAACCGGCATCCCGCCCGTGTTCCCGCCTTCGAAATCTATCGTTCCGGCGGCGGAATTCCTGCCGAGGGACTCCTTGATGCAGGCATATATGACCTGGAAGATGACGCTGTCGTCTTCGAACTTGATTTCGGTCTTGGTGGGGTGGATGTTGACATCCATCGACCTCGGATCCACCTCGAGATAGAGGAAATATGATGGGGTGACCCCTTCGGGGATAAGGTCCTCGTAGGCCTTCATCACCGCCTTGTGCATATAGGCACTTCGGAAATACCTCCCGTTGACGAAGAAATACTGGTTGCCGAGGGTCTTTTTCGCAGTATCGGGCCTGCCTACGAATCCCCTCAGCTTCACAACAGAAGTGTCGGCGGCCACATCCACGACCTCTCCGACCACACCTGCTCCCAGAAGGTCGGTAATTCTGAATTTCAGGCTCTTGGCCTGCTTCAGCACATAGACGTCACGGCCGTTGTGCGTAAGGGAGAATCCGACCTCAGGCCTCGTAAGGGCCACGCGGGTGAATTCCTCGACTATATGCTTGAACTCGACGTTGTCAGACTTCAGGAATTTCCTTCTCGCCGGGACGTTGTAGAAAAGGTTCCTCACCGCGAAATTGCAGCCCACGGGGCAGGCCGTCTCGTTGGTGGAAACGTGCTTCGAATCCGCAAACCTCACCTCGCAGCCCAGGCTCTCCCCTTCCTTCCTGGTCCTCAGGGTGACTTCGGACACGGCGGCTATGCTGGAGAGGGCCTCCCCCCTAAAGCCGTACGTTATGATATCCCCGAGGTCCTCGGCCGTCGCTATTTTCGAGGTGGCGTGTCGCTCGAAGCAGAGCACCGCCTCATCCGGATCCATTCCGCAGCCGTTGTCGATGACCTGGATGAGCGTCCTTCCGGCATCGGTGATGACGACGGTGACCTGTGTGGCCCCAGCGTCCACCGCATTCTCCATCAATTCCTTCACCACCGAAGACGGTCTCTGGACCACCTCCCCGGCAGCAATCATGTTCGCGATGTTTGACGGAAGGATCTTGAGTTCCATTTCTTACAGCAGGGAATAGAATTTCGTGATGAAAATAAGGATGATGACGAAGAGTATCAGTCCGATGATGCCTATTATACCGGAGAGTTTCCCGGGGCCCCTGCGGGTGGCATAGTTCCCGTCGCGGAAGGCACCCTGGACATACGAGCCGGGGACATATGCCTTATCCTTTCCCTCCTCATCCTTCCCTTCAAGGGATCCGTCGACGGCGCCGAACTTGCGTTTGCGCTCCTCCTCTTCCTTGTCGTAATAGATGGGCTTGTAGTTGAACACCCTGTGTTCTTCCTGAGCGAAAAAATTATTGAAAAGTCCCATTGTCTGTCTTATTAATCAAACAAAGTTAGTCATTTTTCTTATTTTTGTGAAAACAGGCACTGCGATATGGAAGACATCAGGATAGGCAACGGCTACGACGTTCACGAAATCGCCCCCGGACTGCCCCTCTGGCTGGGAGGAATCAACATAGACTACCACTGCGGCTTCGTCGCCCACTCAGACAGAGACGTGGCCATCCACGCCCTCTGCGACGCCCTTCTGGGTTCTCTCGCCCTCGGGGACATCGGCCATTTCTTCCCCGACACCTCCGACGAATGGGAGGGGGTGGACAGCAAGATCCTTCTGGCGAAGGTGGTGGAGATGGTGGCCACAAAGGGATACCGGATCGGCAACGTGGACATCACCATCGCCCTGCAGAGGCCCAAACTGGCTCCGCACATCCCGGCGATGAGGGGATGCCTCGCCTCGGTGATGGGCATCTCCCCCGACAGGGTCGGAATAAAAGCCACCACGGCCGAGAACCTTGGATTCGTCGGCCGCGGAGAAGGCTGTCAGGTCTGGGCTAGCGCCCTGGTTTACAAGCCGTAAGGCTATTTCACCTCAGGATACTCGTTGCAGAGAAGGCGGAAAGGCTTTTCGTCTTCCTCGATGGCAGGGAAACGGCCCGTAGGTTTGTAGAAACGGTTGTCGTTGGCGTCGTCGTTCACCTTTGACACCTCTCCCACCATGCAGGGCTCGCCTTCTGCCCAGAACTCGTGATAGACATAGGGCTCGTTGGAGACGCTCTGACCGGGATGCAGGCGCAGGATCTCTCCGGGCTGGAGGGTGCGCTCGACACCGTCAACTTTCACGGTGAAGGGCTCATTGAGAATCTCTTCAGTCTTCTCGTCGGCCTTCCACATCTGCTGGCAGAAGGTGCCGCCGCCACGGTTGATGATATCCTCGGTCTTGAACCAGTGGAAATGGGCCGGAGTCCTCTGGCCAACTCCGACCGCCATTATCTTCTCGCAATAGGTCTTTCCTCCCTTTTTCACGTTTCCGTTACGGATGGTGACCAGGGTAAGGCCGACCTTCTCGAAATCGCCGCTGCCGAAATCGGTGATGTCCCAGCCGAGGCCGTTCTCACGGATCTCGTCGCACTCGTGGCCCTTGGCCGCCCAATCCTTCGGTGTCCAGTCCGCCCACTCGGGGAGACGGAACTGGAATTTGTCGAACATGGCCTTGGCCTCTTTGATGATCTTGTTGACTTCTGAACGTTTCATTGTATGTGTATTGATTATCTGGTTTTCAGGAATTCCTGTATCTTCTTGATTTCCGGCGCTCCGCCGGTGCTGGTAGGGTTGAAGAGGTTGAACCTGGCACTGGCGTTAGCGAAATCGAGGATGTCCTTCAAGGCATAACCCTCGTGGATTGCAAACAGGGCTCCGGCGCAGAAGGCGTCGCCCGCACCGACGGTGGAAACGATCTCTTCCTTCGGAGGAGAGAACGAGGCGGCATAGTGGCTGCCTCCATCCTTCGACAAGGCATATCCCCCTTCGGGAAAATGGATGAGAACCAGTTCCCTGACACCTCCCGCCATAAGTTCGGCGGCAGCGGCGGCCACGGACAGGGGATTGATGGAGCCGTCATCCCTGCGGAGATTCTTCCCGGTGCAGGCTCCGGCCTCGACTTCGTTGAATATCAGGTAGTCGGTGTATTTGAGGCAAGGCTTCACCACGTGCTGGAAACGGTCTCCCTGCTCGGAGACGACATCCACGGAGGTCTTGTACCCCGCCCTCAGGAGTCCGTCGAGTACGCGGGCCGCGACGATGCCGTATTCGGGGTCGTCCTTGTCGAGTTCGTCGAGAAGCAGTAGCTAGCCCAGATGGAAAATCTTCGCGTCGGTCTTGCAGGCCAGGACGTCGGCGACTGACAGCTTCGCGTTGGCGCCGCGGTGATGGAAGACGGTCCTGGCTCCTCCTGGCTCGGTCATCACATCGGTGTATGAGGTCGCCTCGTCATCGAGAATCTTCATATTCCCGTGATCGATTCCGAAGGCGTCAAGTTCCTCGAGCAGCATCTTCCCGTGATCGTCGTTCCCTATGCAGCCTCCGGCATAAAGCGGGAGCCCGCTCTTCAGGGCGGCAAGGTCCAGAAGCACATTGTGGGAGCAGCCTCCCCCTCCTTCCTCAACCCTTCGGATTGTGGTCAGGTTGCCCTTGGAGGGCAGCACATCGATGAATTTCACGCTGTCGACAACCCAGTTGCCAGCGGAGATTATTCCTTTCCTTTCAGAATCCATGGTCATTATCGGTTATCAGTTCGGATATCAAAGATAGGGAATAATAAGCACAAAACGTGCTTTTCTGTCTTTATTTCCCAGTTACTATATACACGTTCCTGAACTCAATGGGGCCGCCTTCGCTCTGGAGGCCTATGTAGCCTTCGGTGAAGTCGCCGTCGGCCTCGTTCTGGAGTTGGCCGTTCACCCAAACCTTGACGTGGGTGCCTATAACCTCGATATCCGCCTCATTCCACTCCCCTTCGGGCTTTTCGGGATTCCCTTCGAAAGTCCTGTTCTTGTAATAGAGTCCGGGACGGTTGTCTTCCATTCCTTTCAGGGTGGTTCCGCCCATACCGAGCAGGTCTCCTGCGTGGCCGCCTTGGAGCTGGACCTCAAGCACGGAGGGCCAGATGCAGTCCCCGTCCTGGATGCGCTGGAAAAGGCCGCTGTTGGTGGCGGCGCCTATCCATCTCCACTCCGCGTGGAGCTTGTAATCACCGTATTTCTTATCCGTACGCATATAGCCGTAAGGAGTGCCGCTCACCACGACCTTGCCGTCAAAGACACGGAACACATCGGTAGCCGGGGCGCCTCCTTCCGGATTGACGTACAACACCCAGCCGTCGAGATTCTCTCCGTTGAAAAGAACCGTCTTCTTCCCTTTGCAGCAGGAAGAAAGGATTGCCGCGACCGCGAGGACCGAAGCGGCATAAACCATTATCTTTTTCATATTCATTCGGTTGTATTGGGGAATGCTGAAATCCTGATCATAGCGGCGCCCATCGGCACCAAGGTTATGGGCTCAACCTCCGCACGGGGTGCGCACTCCTCGGGAAGAACGTTGCAAAGGCCCGTTTCGTCAAGGGTCCAGGAAGGCACCCTGCGGCCGGTGGCGGTGACCTCGAGGGGAACGCTGTCGATGGTGAACGGCCAGTTGTCGGAAGGCCAGTCCTTAGTCCTGACAGTGAATCCCTTGAGCGGATCGTCACCCTTCGAAAGCACGAGGGAATAGTTCCAGGGGGTGGTGGGCCAGATCTCAGTGGAAGGCCACTCGTCAGGATTCGTGCCGTCAATCCAGGCATATCTTCCGGGAGCAGGAACGGTCCTCTCCTCCTGTCCTATCTTCAGTGAAAGGGTAAGGGGCCCGTAATCCACGCTGACGCTATTCTTGTTCACCTCCCAGCGCCTCAGTGTGAGTTCCTTCGGCAACGTGAGTTCCACCTTGTCCCCCGCTTTCCAGGTCCTTTTGATCCTCAGATACTTGCCATTCTCCAGAGTCCCTCCGACAGGTTTTTTGTTGACTGTCGCCGTCGCACCGCGGGCCCAGGAAGGGATGCGGAGATAGAGGGGGAAGGAAACTGAGGATTCGGGATCGATGGAGAAGGTTATCTTCTCGTCGAAGGGGTAGTTGGTGGTCTCGTGGATCCCGACCTCGACGCCGCCGGAGACTTTCACTTTGGCAGAGCAGGCAGAATACAGCACCGCCGCGATTCCGTCATCCGGGGTAGCATAGATCAGGTTCTCGGCCAGATAGGGCCAGCCCTGGCCGTGGTCGTGCTGGCAGCAGCGGTGGCTGACGGGAGTCATCAGGAACATATGTCCCCCGTTCTGGATTCCGGGGGAGTGATTGCGGGCGTCGCTCACGACCATGTTGGGAGAGGTAATGTACCTGAGGCCCTTGAGGTCAGGGGTGAGGGCGACGGTGTAGGTGTTGAAAGCCACGTCCTCGCAGTTTTCGGCCCAGAACGGGTCGCCGGTCTGGCGGAGGAGGAGTTCGTCGGAGTTCATCTGCTCTACGAGGGCGCAGGTCTCTATTCCCTGGCGGGGATCGATATAACCGAGACGGGAGTTCTCGTCGCCGGCCCACATACCTCCGGGAGCCTGTCCGAAAGTCCTGCGGATAAGGCCGAAGTTATTGTATGTCGCGTAAAGCATCGAAGAATCCTTCGAATATGCAAAATACTGGGCCGGCTCACGGAAACACTGGGCTATGTTCACATTGTGCCAGTTGGGCAGGTTGGAATCCTGGTGCCAGTTCTGGGCGTTCCGGTGGATCTTTTCTATCAAAGGGAGAATTGTGTCGTCGCCGGTGCGGTTGTACAGCCACATCACGCTTTCGATGTTGTCCCCGGCGCGACTGCTGCCCCAGTATTCCTTCAGGAAGTCCTCGTCGGGGACGGTGAGTTCCCAGCGGAAATACTTCGTCATGAAATCCAGCACCCGGGTGTCTCCGGTGTAGTCGTAATACGACTGGAGGCACCAAAGCATTATCATATTGGGCCACAGGTCGGGCTTGCCGTTCTCCCTGTTGTCAGGTCCGAAGAAGCCGTCCGCCCTCTGGCTCGCCAGGGCGCCTTCGATCCATACCTTCGCCTCTTCCACCATCTTGTCATCGTGCAGTACATAGGCGAGGTCGCCATAGCCCTTGAGCCAGTACGGGACTTCTTCCCATCCGTGATTTCCCCCTTTGTTCAGCCAGGCGTTGTCCTCCCTCTTCAGGTAATGGCTCAATTCTCCCAGACGGCCGTTCATTCCGTTTCTCTGCCGCTCAAGGGCCTCCCCAAGCCAGCCTTCGGCCTTGATCGTCCCCACGGGGAGTTTGATGAAACTCTGGGGTACAAGGGGCGCGCGGTTCGACACGTAATTCGAATTAATCGCGCCAGTGTCGGGACGGTCGACCAGACTCACTCCCTGCACCACTCCCCTTCCGGAGCATCCCGCCAGCGCTATCGCCAGCACAATGACAAGTTTTCTCATAATCAGTCCGGTTTAAAAAAACTATTTCTGCAGCGAATAATCCAGGGACGAGGGAGGGGCCGCCTCGGGAGCGGAGCCCCAGGACTTGTTGGGCTGAGGACCCATAACGAGTTTCAGCACGCCGCCGGCCATAAGTTCGTCGTGTGAGAACCAGGGCCTGTCGAGAGGCTTTCCGTTAAGGGTTGCGCTCTGGATGTATTTGTTGTCCTCGGAGAAGTTCTCAGCCTTGACGGTGAAGTCCTTGCCGTTGGGAATATGCATCGTGGAAGTCTCGAAGAAGGGGCTGCCGATGGCATATGCGGGGATACCGGGGGATACGGGGAAATAACCCATCATGCTGAACACCAGGAAGGCCGACATACCGCCGCCGTCCTCGTCGCCGGGGAGGCCGTAATAAGAGTCGTTGAACTGGCTGTCGATGATCTTGTGGATCCATTTCTGAGTTTTCCAGGGCGAACCCAGATAGTCGTAGAGATAAGGGGTATGGAAACCGGGCTCGTTACCCACGGCATACTGGCCGATCATACCCGTGGCGTCGGGATTGATGACCCAGAAACGGTATTTGTCCATTCCCAGGGGGATGCGGAACATCTCGTCCATCGCCTCCTCGGCCTTCTCGCGGCCGCCCATCAGTTCGAAGAGCCCCTTGAAGTCGTGCTTGACGTCCCAGAGGAAGGTGTAGGCGTTGTTCTCGGTGTAGTAGTTCCTGTCGGTGTAGCGGGGATCCACTCCCTCAATCCAGTTGCCGTTCGAATCCTTCGGCCAGAGAAGCTTCAGCTCGGGGTTATATAGGTTACGGTAATATGTGGCCCTGCGGAGGAAGTCGGCCTTGTCCTGCTCCTTGCCGAGCAGGCCGGCGATCTGAGCGGTCGCCCAGTCGGCATAGCTGAAGGCGGTGGTGATGGCCACGCTCTGGCGGCGCTCCCAGCGGGTATCCACTACGGGCTCGGTCTCCTTCTCGCCCGGTCTCAGGCCGGGGAAGAAGCCCTTCTCCTCATAGAACTTGTCGAGAGGTGTGCTGGGGTCGAGCCTCCAGGGAATGTGGGTTACCTCGAGCGACCTCTTCTTGAGGCCCTCGTAGGCTGTCTCAAGGTCGAAACGGAGCCCCTTGGCCCAGGCGTCGGCCATCCAGACGGCGGCGTAGTTGCCGGTCATTCCGCGGGAGAGGCCGAAGGTAAGTCCGAAGGACGGCATTATGCCGCACTGGGTGTACATGTCGATGTAGGACTTGATCTTGTTGGTCTCCATCTCGGGCTGGAGTATTGTCTCGAGGGGTTCGAGGGCGATATGGGTGTCCCAGAGCCAGTTGTCCACATAGAAGGGATGGTCGGCCTGATGCACCTTTCCGTCGAAGCCGCTGAAGTAGCGGTCGCCTTCGGTGATGTTCACCATCCTCTCGCAGCAGCGGTACAGGGAGGTGTAGAATATCCTCAGGTGCCTTTCCGTGCCGCCGGAAACGTCGATCTGGCCGATCCTGTCCTCCCAGGCCTTGCGGCAGGCGGCGGTGACCTTCTCAAGGTCGAAGGCGGGAATTTCCGCCTCGAGGTTGGCAGCGGCCTGGTCGCCGTCGATGAGGGATATGCCGTAGCGCATCGACACCTTTCCTGCTCCGGGGCCGAAGCCCACGAGTACCGATCCCCTCTCTCCGGAGATGAATTCCTTGATCTCCGAATCGAAAACGGCCTTGACATACATCGTGAAGCCCCTCATCGACTCGATGCCGGCGATGGTGTGGTCGTCAACCTTGGTATAGGAGCCGTCGCGGGACATCAGGTTGAAACGGAACCATTTGCCGCTTTCGCAGCAGAAGTCCACCTCGGCGATTCCGCACTTGGGTGTCGGGGAGTACTCTATGTGGCAGCCGTCGAGGTCGGAGGAGTACCTGTAGGGGCGGGCCACCTCGTTGTCATAGGTCTGCCGCATCCTCCAGAGGGCGTCGGGGTTGTCCCCGGCCAGGGGAAGGAAGCCGAACACGGAACCGTTCCTGTGGGAAACCATCGTGAGGGGATAATTGGTGATCTGGTCGTCGAGGAGATCGGCCCTGGAAGGAGTCCACCTGATGAATTCATTGGGAACCTGGACGGTGGCCCTGGTGGGCTGGAGCAGGAGTCCGACGCCGCCGATGGTGGGATCGACATAGTCGAGGGAAGTCTTTTCAGGGGTTCTGGCGCAGGCTGCTGCCATCAGGACCGCCATCAACGGAAGAATAATCCTTTTCATAAATATTGATTTTGATTATTAATTATTTCAAATAAGACTCTAATCGCCTAAATTTAGTCATTTCCGCTAAAAAAGTAATAAATTTGTAAAGAATTAAATTATATCAGGGATGAAAAGGGCTGTTATGTACGGTGGCGGCAACATAGGCCGCGGATTCATCGGGGCGCTAATGAGCCGCTCCGGCTATGAGGTAACATTCATCGACGTTGCCGAGACCGTGGTGTCAAGGCTCCGGACCGACCACTGCTACCCACTGAGGATAGTATCCGACGAGGGCAACGACGACATCATCGTCCGGAACGTTTCGGCCATGAACGGGAACGACACGGAAGCGGCCTCCTTGGCAATCGCGGAGTGCGACCTGATGGCCACGGCCGTGGGAGCCCGTATCCTGAAGTTCATCATTCCCAACAGCGTGGCCGGACTTCGCAAGAGATGGGCGGCTGGGAAAGGTCCCCTCAACATCATCATCTGCGAAAACCTCAACGACGCCAACAAGGTCGTGGAAGGTATGATA
>JAEEGL012614680.1_pt1 | contig 12185 bp, 7 predicted proteins | sample 9134231 | NCBI WGS metagenome assembly JAEEGL01 (sample SAMN16246548, study PRJNA631951) | gut metagenome | biome: gut microbiome; feature: rumen; material: fiber-attached | host: Bos | place: Iran: Karaj | collected 2018-10
CACGGTCGGGGCCTGGGCGACGGTCATCGAAGAGGTGACCGCGGCCGTGGCGTCGACGAAGTTGGCCGTCGGGACGAGCACGTTGACCTGGGAGAAGGGACGCTTGAGCGTGACGGGCGAACCGGTCAGGTCGATGCTGCCGGTGACGGCGCCCGTCTCATACATGCCGAAGAACGCGTCGCGGGCCTCGTCGTTGGCAGCACCCGTAGCCGTTACGGTGACGGTCGGACCGGAGGTGGCGTTCTTCGCCCAGTCGATAGCGTACGGAGCGCCATACTTCTGGGCCCAGAAAACCACCTTGTAAGACTTGCCGAGCACGATCTTGCCGTTGAAGGTCACAGTCGCGGCACCTGCGTTGACCGCTAACGGAGCGGTGGAATTGTCTGCCACCCAGGTGTAGGTGGTGCCGCTCATCTCATAGAGACCAGCATAAAGTCTGTCAACCGTAGTACCGTCACCAAAGGCTTTGGTCTGGGGCTCCAGGGTTACCGTGAAGACAGCATCGACGGTAGTGCCGTCGTCATAAACGGCGCCACCTTCAACGTCCTTCACGCAGGACGTCACGGCCCATGCAGCCGCAAGCGTCATAAGGAGATAAAGCAGCTTTTTCATCTGTAGTTCTTTGAACGCTAAAAATACTAATATTCAATGACATTTCCCATAGATTCCCATAAAAAAAACGCCATTCCTGCGAAGGCATGGCGTTCTCGTTCTGTCTACAGGAGCTGCGGCTCCCAGGAGCCACGCCTTGACCGGGTGTGGCTTCTTTGGTAAGCCTCCCGCCTGGGGCTGCAGAGGGGCGATTTGCCCCTGGCAATGCTATTTGCGGCCTGCCAGGGGCACCAGAGCACTCCTTTGCCCCTGGCGGCAGTCGCGTCCATCCCCATCTTCTCCTCCAGCTTCTCCTTTCCCCAGCTATCCCCCCGTAGCGGACCAGGTCCACTTTTCGGTGCCGGACCTGGTCCGGGGCACTGACCTTCCAAGGTATTGTGCCGCACACTCTGCGGACCAAGTCCACCCGCTTTAACCGGACCAGGTCCACCCCCCAACAAATGACTTGGGGCTCTTGTAGGAGAAGTATATCGCCCGTCTATAGAAAAAAGAGCACCATACCCTTCCCGGGAATGATGCTCTCCATAGTTTAACAACAAGAGCCGTTCATCCACGGCTAACAGTATTCCAATTGCAAAGATAGTGATTCCCGGCAATAATCCAAGAAGGATTTGGGCCCGGATGCAAAGGACCTGGCGGGCCATCATCCGGGTGCCAGTCCGCTCCATCGCGGGAGGGGCAAGGAATAAAAAAGTTCAGCAGGGCTAAGCCCTGCTGAATCTCTCTAATTAAAGGTTAATGATATCAACAACTACTTGCCTGTAAAGTCAGCACCAACAAACTCTAAAAACTTGTTATTATTACCAGACACAGTCACATTATAGACAAACTTATAATAACAATTGGCCCATGATTTTCCGTCCGGTCGATTAAAAGTCATTGTAGAACTAGCAGCAAAATCGTTCTTAGAAATCTCGGAGACCACTGTTTCGAAAGAACTATCGGATGCAACAACCAGAGTAACAGAGTTAACGGTTATACTGGATGCTTCTCCATGACTTACTGCAATCTTACTTATGTCTTCACTAATAGCATTTTTGCTGTAAAGCACACGATCAACACTCGATAGACTCTTGCCTCCTATTCTCCAAGGAATCATTTGTGAGTTTCCAGTAAGATTCCAAGAAATACCACCAATCTCTATATCACAATTGGCTGCATAGTTATTATTTGAACCAGTTGCCGGAGTTAAGGTATAAACAACAGACTCAGCATCATCGGCAGCAAAGGTTGCACTTACGGTAACAGCTTCGGCAGGCATGGTAAAACTGCGGGTATTGCCTTCTCCAGAAAGAGAAACTTCACCACCACCGACTTTCTGGACAGAAATCGCATTGAGTGCATAGCCATCATCCGGACTGATTGTTAGAGTAACTGTCTGGTCTGCGGCAGCAGTTGCCTTGTCGCTCGTCACAGTACCATTGGTCGTGGCTTCCACGGTCACTGCATAGGTCTGAGCCGGAATCAGAGCAAATGTGGCGCTGACTGTGACAGCTTCGGCAGGCATAGTAAAACTACGGGTATTGCCTTCTCCAGAAAGGGAAACTTCACCACCACCGACTTTCTGGACAGAAATCGCATTGAGTGCATAGCCATCATCCGGACTGATTGTTAGAGTAACTGTCTGGTCTGCGGCAGCAGTTGCCTTGTCGCTCGTCACAGTACCATTGGTCATATCAGCAATGGTCACATTGTAAGTAGTCGGAGCTACACCACCGCTAACCACAACCGTGAAGATTACGTCGACAGCGGAAAAGTCTGCTTTAGTATTGCCGGCAGCAATGTGGCCAACAAAAGTGGTCGTGCCGTTGGCAAGCGGTGTAACTGTGGCCGTGCCATCGTGGTTATCTTCTACTTTAGCGATACTTTCATTTGCAGCGAGGTCGAATGAAATCGCACCATCGGAGTTGGGACTGGACATTCCCACCGTCTGAGCGCCAGCACCCACAGTAAGAGGCAGATTCACAGCAGAAGGGCCGGCGGAAGTGGCGCCAGCAGGCAAAGCAAGCTGAAGGGTAGGTAATACCTCCTCCTCTGCCGGGTCAACAACGGTCGGATTGATCGTAATGGTGATAGAGCCATCAACCTGCGTCTTGAAAATATTGCCGACCAGATTCGTACGGCGGTTCCGTTTCAGGGAAACAGATGCCAGATCCACCGTCACGACTTCGGCAGCATTGTCATCCGGAGTAACGGTAAAGGAAACCGGGAAATTTGCCGCATCTGCCGAAGCAAAGACATAGTTCATAGCAAGATACTTATGACCAGTCTTGATGGTCGGCTCGGTCGCAGAAGCAGAAGCAGAAGCAAAAGTGATATCTGTCGGATCGTCCAGGGCACCTGTCAACAGATTCATCGAAGTATAAGCCGACTTGACGGTCATCGCTGACTTAAAAGACGTATACTCTACGGTATTAGCATCCGGAACAAGCAGATTGATCTGGGCGAAAGGCCGTTTGAGTTCAACCTCCTTTGACACTGTGGTCTTGGTATCATCCGAGGAGATTGCAACAGTGCCATAGAAAGCATCGTAGTTGTCATTGTTGGCAGTCAGACCCGTGGTCGCCATCGTGACGGTCTTGAAATCAGAGCTGATCGTATAGACGGAAGATGCGGACTCGACCCAAGCAACAAACGTGTATGCAACTCCCTTCGAGAGTTTCACATTAATCTTATTCGCATCCGGAATGGCGATCTTTCTTGCGCTCAAGGATTCTACGACTGTCCCTTCCGCATCAAAGAATGCGTAAGAGAGTTTCGTGGCTTTGGCTCCGTCAGCATAAGCCTTCGTCAGCAACTGATCCAGATTCAAGGTAAATTCGGCCTCAACAGTAGGCCCACCCAATACAGGATCGGCACTACGCTCGACCTCCTTCAAGCAAGACGACACGGTCAGGGCGGCCGCAAGCGTCAACAAGGAATAGAGTACTTTTTTCATAAAAACGTGTATAAATTAATTAGTTAGTATCATTCGTCCAGAAGTTTCCGGAGCATACCCGGAAGGAGGGATCAGTTACTTAAATCGATAGGCACCTCGATCTCGCTGTCGAAGCCGGGGTTGATGCCGATGCCGCCGGAGGTCCCGCCGCCACCACCTCCGCCGGAGCCGGTGAAGGTAATCCGGGTCTCCTTGCCACGCTGTACCGGCACTGCACCTACATAGGAGCAGAGGACCTGGTCCTTGGGGCCCGTAATGCGGAAGTCAACATTGACCGTCGTCCCTTCCGCAGGGGTGAAGAGATGGTCCGTGATGAATTCGAGTTCGCCGTCGGTGTTCATCTCGGGAACAGCGGTGAGGGAGACATCCTTGAGGGTGCTCATGGTCACATCCCGCAGGACGTTATAGCCTTCGGCGATGGGCGTGGTGTAGCGCAGGCTCACCTTCATGGAGGCAGCATCCACCCCGACGCGCCCCAGGAAAGTCAGCGCCTCCGGCGCGTAGAAACGGATCCGCGCGACGGGACGCGTCAACTTGAGCGTCTCCTGCACCACTTCACCCGCCGTGTTGTTGCCCTCCAGGTCGAGCACCCGCGTACCGGTGAAAGCATCCCGCGTCCCCTTCCGGAGGTCGTAGCCTTCAGCCACCGAGATAAACTCGAAGTCGGACACGTCGTAGCCCGCTTCCGCGTCGGCATCCAGCCGGTCAACCCAGGCCACCACCCGGTAGCGGGCCGGGTCGATGGGCAGATAAACCGTCGTGTCCAGCACGGAGATGCGTTCGCTGCGCGTGAAGCTGTAGACATAGTCGGGGGTGAGTTTGTAGGCGACGTCGTCCACATAGCGCAGCAACTCCACGGAATAGCGGTATGCGCCTGCCTGGGCCGTTGCTTTCGTATCAGCGGAAATCGTACGAAGCACGGGCAAATCGTCCACGAACTGCAAACGGACGGAGAAATCCTTGCCGGGGTCTCCCCCTTCGCTCGTCGGGAATTCGTGGGGACTGCAGGCGCCCAGCAGCAGCATCGCCAGGATGCCGCCGCACAAGCCTGCATATTGAATCCGCCAGGTCATCGTCCAATCCTGTAGGTCAAGGTCAAAGCAGCATGGTCCGGACCGAAATAGTCCTGGACCTTGGAGGTCGAGTAACGACCGTTCTCCACATTGTAGAAGAGGTCATAGTCCAGACGCAGGTAGCCTGCACCGACACTGAGTTCAAGTCCCCAGCGGTCGGCCCCCTTTGGGTCGAGCCGGAACTTCCAGCCGAAGTTGAGGCCGCCGCCGTAAGCCGGCGTGCGGCCGTCGCGGTCCTGGATGCGGAACTCCTTGGTCTCCAAGGCGATGTTGTAGTAGCCCGCCGTGCCATGCAGGGCGAAGAAGGGACCGCTGAAGTTGTCACGGAACCAGAGGCGGAGCTCAGGCTGCGTGCCGATCACGCGGAATTTGTTGCGCGGACGGAACCAGTCCGCCGCCGAATAGTAGAACGGAATGCTCAGGGAAGCATGGCGGCCCATCTCGAACTCCAGGGCGAGGTTGGCGTCCAGGAGCGCCCAGGGCAGGAAATTGGTCTTGATGTACATGCTCCAGGGACGCCTCTCGACAATCTCGGGAATGAAGAAATCCTCTTCGTCATCGGGCATCGGAGGCGGCAACACCACGGGCGGCCTGACCTCGGTCTCGGGCTCCTTCTCCGGCTCGGGCGGCGTCACGACGACCGGCTCCGGCTCGGCAGGAGCGCCCTTGTATTCGAAATAGACCACGGTGGTGCGCATCTCCGGGAAGATGTTCTCCAACAGATAGTCCCAGGTATGCTGGAAACGCACGACCTTGATCCGGGTCAGGTCCCGGTCCTCGATCAGCGGCAGCAGTTCGCGCCGTTTCGGCACATACGGGTCCTCGCGGACCAGGCGCTCGAACAGGGCCCAGTCCATGTCCTTGAAGGACACCTCGAACGCATTCTCGTCGAAACGGATGTTCTGGTGGAGGTAGGCTGCGATGTTCTGGGCACGGTTATAGGCCAGCCGTTCGTTGACTTCCAACGAACCTTCCGGTGAAGCCCGCGCTACGACGACCACGCGGTCGAGCACCAGGTCCGCCGAGCGCTGCAGGGACTTGGCCTTGTTGGTGAATTCCATCAAACGGCGGGCGTTGCCTTCATAGAACGGGTCGAAGGCGGATTTGCCCTGCGCGAAATATACGACGACCGAGTCCCTCAGGACCTGGGCGGAAGCCAGGGCTGAAAGGGTCAGTGCCATCGTGGTCAGCAGATAGAATCGGATCTTTTTCATAAGCGTTATTGCAAATATAGCAAATAAGTATCAATTGTTTCCGGCACTCAGGCTGATGCCGTCCAGGTCTATCAAAGTGAATTGGGCTGCCCCGTTGTACAGGGTCATCAGACCCGTCACGTCGATCGCACGGCCGTCCGCCGTCTTGGACGCGGGGTCGCCGATCACCTCGGGATCGATCTCCGCATCGGCGAACTTGGCATAGCCGCTGGTGCGGATCTGTACGGGCACGGTCCCGAGCGAGAAGTACTGGCTCATCGTCACGGGCGCGGCATTGTCGATCAGGGCCTGCAGCAGTTCGCCTTCCAGCGGGGCGCCGCCCGAAGTCGTGACTCCCGCGAACTTGCCCGCAGCGATGTTCTCCAGAAGTTTGGCCTTGGACATGGCCCAGGTGGTCACGCCATAGGTCTTGTCACTGAGGAAGACGCGGTTCTCGCTGCTGTCGTCGGGGTACAGGATGGCGAAGATGCGCTTGTAGCTGTCCGTGTCATAGTCTGTCTTGGCACCATACCTGACGCCCTTGAGCGTCACCAGGCTTCCCCATACATTGTTCTTGAAGCCGCCTTCGGCCAGGGCCGTCGTGATCTCGGCAGCCGTCAGTTCGCGCGGATCGGGAAGCGGAGCGACACGCCCCCGGTAGATGTGGGTGTCGATCAGGTACTGGGCGTCGATGTAGGCCGTGTCATAGCCGGAATCGGACTCGTCCTCCACCCCGAGCTGGGGCATCCCGCTGTAGCTGCCGATCTTGAGGCCGCAGCAGTCGATATAGACCCACTGCCCGAGCTTGTAGTCGCTGTAGAGGGCGGACTTGCCGACCTTGACGCAGATGGCGCCGGTCTCGTCCTGGATATAGAGATCGCGGTAGATGTTGCCGCTGCGGTCGCTGGAGATGACCTGCCCGCCGATGACCACGTGCGAGAAGATCTCGACAGCCTTGCCGCCGTTGTCGAGGTAGAGCTGCTTGAGCGCCGCAATGGTCGTATTGACTTCCATCATCACCGGTTCACGCCCCCCGGGCTCGGGGTACGTGAGGGTCAGGACGGGCTCCCACTCGCGGCAGGAGAAGGCCAGGGTCAGCAGCATGCAGAGCGAAAGGATCTTTTTCATAGGCCTAGAATCTGAAATAGATGTTCAACATATAATTGAATCCGCTCATGTAGAAATACTTGGAGTCGAAGCGGTAGTAGCGTTCGCCGCTGGTGGTATTGTCCACGATGCGGGTCTGCTCGTAGCCGCCGGTACGGACGTCCTTGCGGTTGAGAAGGTTCTTGGCATTCAGCGAGAAGCCGATCTGGTACTTGCGGTCGATGTACCAGCTCTTGCCGATGCTGAAATTGACCAGGTAGTAAGGGGCGAAGCGCTCCTGGGAAGCCATGTATTCGACTTCCGTCGGGGTCACGGTCCCGTCCGGACCCGCCGTCGCATAGTCGGTGCGGTACAGCGGGTTCATGCTGAGATAGGTCTCGGCGAAATATTCGAAGTCCCCTTCGATGAACCAGTAGTTGTGGTTCCAGGAGAGGCCGACGCTGCTGGCCAGCTGCGGCGAATCGGGCACGTAGTGCTTCTGGAAATGGTCGATCTCGGAGGTGATGTCGCCATTGATGTCGCGCTTGAAGACGGGGTGGCTCTTCCAGTACGGGATGAGCACCGTGGTGTTGCCGCCGTATTCGACCGGCGCGGCGCTGTTGTCCACCGTCTGCACCATCGTGGGATTGGAGGTGTACTCATAGCGTCCCGCACTGAGCGCGCCCTGCAGGTAGAGGTTCGGCACGAAGAAAGGCAACTTGAAGCCCAGCTCGACGCCATAGTGCTGCTGGTCGATGCCGCTCAGCGCGAAATTGGAGAAAGCGTTCTGCAGGTCATCAAAAGCGCTCATGACATCCGTCTGGTCGAAAATCTTCGTGTAGTATCCGGTCAGGCGGACGTTGTAGCCGTTGCCGGAGAACTGGAAATTCGCATCAGCCGTATAGGTCCGCACGGGCTTGAGCCCTTCCACGACGGAGTCGCGGGTGCGCGGGGAGAGATAAGCCACGGAGAAATTGGGCGCATCGTTGAAAACGGCTGCATTGGCGTAGAAGCGGGCCTTGCCGCCGATCACCCAGTTGATGGACAATTTGCCGGACCAGGTCAGGAACTTCTGCACCTCGGATTTGCCGAAGGAGGAAGGCAGCAGCTTGCCGCTGGCGTCGCGGCTGAGGTTGACCCCGTCCACGATGAAGTCGCTGCCGTCCGGGCGAAGAACCGGGAACAAACCTTTGCGCGTCAGGCCTTCCCGCCAGAAGGCGGTGTAGCCGGCCGTCCCGCCGAGGTTCATGCTGAAGCTGCCCAGCGCGAAGCGGCCATTGAGCCAGGCTTCTCCGCGGCGGATCTGCGCATAATAGTCATACCCGAACTTGTCGCCGACTTTCAGGCTCCGGGCACTGCCCTGGGTGAGCCAGTAGTCGAGGTCGTTCTGGATCTTGGCCTCCACGGAGCCGTATTCGCGCTCCGCGAAAGAGTCCACGTCGAGATAGTAATCGCCACCGAGCAGGTCAACGACTTTCTTGTAGAATTCGGTACGGTTCGCCTTGGCGGAGAAACCGCCGGTGAACGTGGTCTGTTCATCCACGCGCCACTTGAACCGGGCCGCGAAGTTCAGCTCCCGCTGGTCGGTGTGGCGCTCCTCCTGGATGTATTTGGAGCGCGCCATGCCGCCGCTCTCGATGTTCGCGCGGTTGACATCGTAGAGGCGGTCCCAGTTGAGCTGGGTGATCGATGGGAAATGCGAAGGATGCTCCCAGGCCTCGCGGGCCGCGGCGTATTTGTAGAGGCTCGTGCGGCCATAGTCGGGATCATCCTTCCAGAAGTAGCTCGGCAGGTTGCGGTAGTAGTCCGGGCGCGGGTCCTGGGCGTCGTTCCAATCGATGGCCGTATAGCCGTTCGTGCCGAAGCGGTACAGGACGGTCATGGAGCCCGAGAAAACGTCGGATGTGTTGAAGTCGTATTTCAGGAAGGCGATCGGCTCGTGGGTGTTGCGCACACGGGAGTTGCGCACGCGGCCGGCCTGGTAGCCCCAGTTGGAGTTGTACATATAGTCTCCCGTGAGGTCATAGACTTCCTGCGTGGAGGCATTTTGGGCACCCCTGCTGCCCGGCGCACCCAGGATGGTGAAGCTCAGGCGGGTCCCCCGGTCCCACGATTTGGAGACGGAGGCATAATAGGCGAAAGAGCGGTAATAGATGCCGTTCACCCAGTCGTTGCCACCCAGGCGCGCGGAAGCGGAGAAGGCGAACGACCAGCCCTTGTCACGCACGCCGGTGCCGTATGTCAGCATCAGGCGGAGCCTGTACAGCGCGCTGTTGGTCAACACGCTGCCGCGCAGGCCGGTACGGACGTTCGGCGCATCCGCGTAGATGTTTGTCAGGCCGTTGTAGCCGCCCAGGCCATAATCGGAGACCTCGGCGCCGGTGACGGAGGTTTTGTTGCGCGTGGCTTCATTGAGTCCGCTCCAGAGGGAGAAAGGAGAATAGCCGGTGATGGCGTCGTTGAGCTTGACGCCCGCCAGGTAAACATCCTGCGTCTCGGAGGTGTAGCCGCGGACATTGAAGCGCACGGAACTGAAATTGTATCCCGCCAGGCTGTTGAAGACGTCGTTCTGGTCGAAGAGGACGGTCGGGCGGTCGTTGTAGCCGGAGCCTTCCATGTCGTACTCTTCGGCCATCTCTTCGTAGATGTCGGGACGGGACTGGGTCAGGGAGATCTCGAAAAGGTTGCGGACGGCGCCGTCGAGCACGGTCAGGTGGATCCGGGTCTCCAGGAACTGCGTGGCCTCGATGAGCAGGTCATAATTGCCGTCCGGGAGAGCGCCGATATAGAAACGCCCTTCGCGGTCCGTGACGGTATTGCCAATCTCCAGGGTGCCCCGCGTCAGCATCACGGAGGCGTCTGGCACGGGGGTGCGGTCGCCCCGGGCGATGACCGTACCCATGACCCCGCCCGAAGGCTGGGCAGCCAGCACGAGCGAGAAAAAGAGGGCGACAAGCGTCGCTGTCAGGGATCTGGTCATAGCTCTTCGTGATTAGTACTGACAACGATATAGGTAGGATAGTGGTCGCTGTAACCATTGATGAACGCCCCGCCTGACGAGGTGCGGAAAGGCGTGCCCTTGTAGTCGCCTTCCTGCTGGGTCATGAACGGTTTGTGGAATACACGGCCGTAGTATTTTTTCTTGATGATGGGGATGATGCCCAGCCGGCCGCGGGGGCAGTCCACAAGGTTGTGGTTGACCACGATGATGTCGTAGATGTTCCACTCTCCCTGGTAGGCAAGCGAGCCGTATCCGGCCTTGAGCATCGGCAGGAACGGGGAAAAGAAGTCCTTGCGCCCGACCTCGGCGATATTGCCCTTGGCACGAAGGTACTTGACCATGCTGAGGTCGGTGGGGTTGTCGTTCATGTCGCCCATCACCACGATCTTGATGTCCGGGAACGCATCCATCAGTTTCATGGCCTCCTCGTAGATGATCTCGGCACCCCGCGAGCGCAGGTCGCCGCCCTTGCCGCCGACACGCGAGGGCAAGTGCGCCACGAAAAAGGCGAACATCTCGCCGCCTAGCAGGCCCCGTACCATCAGGATGTCGCGCGTACGGAAAGCCTCCTTCTCTTCGTCGGTCATATCGAACTGGATGCTGCTGCTGTCGAAGTTGAACGGGATGGACTTGCTGCCCAGGACCTCGAAAACGCTCGGGCGGTACAGCAGGGCTACATCCACGCCGCGCCGGTCGGGCCCGTCGTAGTGGACGATCTGGAAATTCGCCTCGAGGAGCTCGGGCTGATTGACCAGGTCCTCGAGCACATGGCGGTTCTCGATCTCGCTGACACCCAGCACCGCATGCCAGACCTTGTTGTCTTCCTTCATCGCCTGGATGACCGTGGCCATGTTGTGAAGCTTCTTCCGGTACTTGACCTCGGTCCACTTGTTTTCTCCTTCGGGAAGATACTCATAGTCGTTCTTGCCCTCGTCGTGGTAGGTGTCGAAGAGGTTCTCCAGATTGTAGAAGCCGATCACATAGCTCCGGGCGGACTGCGCCGGCAGGGGCGTCGCCGTCAGGAGCCCGAGGACCAGGCCGGTTATCAAGTATGCAGTTATCCTTTTCATAAGCATATCATTGCCACCACCAGTTGACATTGGCGGGATTCTCTGTCTTGATTATGTGGACGATATCCGCGGATGCCTTGTCCGGGAGATTGACGAACAGGGAGTAGCCCAGGCGGGTCTCCAACTCGCTGATGCTCACGGCCTGGCTTCTCACGTCGCGGGTATTCGCGTAATTCTTGTGCTCGAACCAGAAGCCGGCCGCCATGTAATTGCCGTGGCCGATGGTCGAGTTCTTCTGGTAGCGGAGCACCGCCTTGAAATAAGCGGTCGGCACCGTAATGCGGGCCCCGGAGCGGTCCGTGACGTAGTAGGGAGCGTCCTTCACGACACATCCGGTAACGACATAGAGGGTATCGGACTTGCCCGCCCAGTCGCGGACCTTTCCTTCGAGCGTCGCCCAGATGCCGCTGTTGAAGTCGTTGTCCTGCGGAGTCATGTTGGTGCCGTAGAAGGTCGTGGCATTCAGTTCCTTGCTGGCCGTACGGTCGGCGGAAGGCAACTGGTGTCCGCGAGCGTAGTTGATGCCGGGATTGTTGCCGATCTTGTAGCCGCCGGATACGTTCTGCTGCTTCGAAGCCGGCAGGAACGGGTCGTAGCCCCATGCTTCCGTTCGCCCGGAAGAACCCATGTAGGCGTTGGTCAGCGGATAGGCCACCCACATCGACACGCGGTCGGAGTAGTTCCAGTAGAAGGCGTAGTTGCGCGCGGACACGCCGCCGAGCGAGCAGTTGCGATAGAAGAAATCGTATCCATCCGCCACGGAAGTCTGGGGAAGTTCCAGCCAGTGCTGCGGGGCATATTGGAGGAAGCCGAAACCGAAGGAGGAGCCGGGGGCCCCGCCGGAGCTGACTGCGCCGGACTGGATCAGCTGGATCCGGACCGTCTGGGACTCCGTCTCCAGGACGATGATGCCCGTGCGGGGTTCGGTGCGGGGGTTTGCGTCGTAGTAGATGACGACGTTGTTGCGGTCGCCGCTGCCAACTGTCGTGGAGAGACTGAGCCAGGCCGTCCCCTGCTCGACGGAGAGGGTCCACTTCCCCTTCGCCTTGATGGCGAGGAAAAGGTTGCCGTCTCCCCCGTCCAGTTCCGTCCGGGCAACCTCCAGCGAGGCCGTCTGCTGCGCGAGGTCCAGGCCGTCCGAACAGGACGGCAGCAGGAGCACCGCAGGGAGCAGCAGGGCCAGGATATATTTCGCAACCCGGAGTCTCATGG
>JAEEGL013073544.1_pt1 | contig 12185 bp, 9 predicted proteins | sample 9134231 | NCBI WGS metagenome assembly JAEEGL01 (sample SAMN16246548, study PRJNA631951) | gut metagenome | biome: gut microbiome; feature: rumen; material: fiber-attached | host: Bos | place: Iran: Karaj | collected 2018-10
AAAACCAATTTTAATAATACTTCAGGTTATTGGTCTGAAGCAGGTAAAATTATTTCTTTAAGTGAAGCAAAGCCAGGAGACATTATGGATAAAGTAGGGCATGTTAGGCTAATTGTAAAAAATACTGGGGATGGTGTTATTGCAGCTGAAGAAGCTGGTGAGCCTCTTAGTGGCTTAGTATTTAAAAAATATACTTCTGCTGGTGGTTATAATATTGTTAATATGCAAGATTGGTATGCAAGTAATTGTGATAGAAAAGGTAAGTGATATTATGAAAATAAAATTATTGTATCTTGCTTTATTGTTATTTTTACTTACGGGTTGTTCTACTGAATATAATTTAACTATTGCTAATGATAGTTTTATAGAAGAGCTTAAGGTTAATAATGTTAAGATTGATAATATTAATGATTTGGTTTTACCTTTGAATTATGATGTAGATGAATATGATATTGATAAAGTTAAGCCTGGAGATGTTGGATTTTATAATGCTAAATTAGATAATAATGGTTATTTATTATCACATACATTTAATTATAATTCTTTTCTTAAATCAACTTTGTTAAATAGTTGTTATGATAAGGTAGATGTCGTTAAATATAATAAAAAAATTTATATATCTACAGTTGGTGATTTTAAATGTTATAATAATTATAAGGTAGATGATGTTAAAGTAAATATAATTTCAAAATATAAATTAGTTGATACTAATGCTGATAGTGTCAAAAATAATGTTTACAGTTGGAATATTAATAAAGATAATTTAGATAAAGGTATATATATTGAGTTTGTTTTACCTAAAAAAAATGAAAAAAACAAAAAAATATTTATAAATAATGATAATAATTTTTATTTATTTTTATTTCAGGCTTCACTTATATTATTTTTATTGGTAATTATAATGGTTATTAAGAAAAAGAATGCTGAAGATGAAAAAATGTAGAAATGTTTTAAGCATTTCTTTTTCTTTGGGTTAAAATATGAACATTATTTTATTAAATCCATAAAATATGATTGAATATACAAAAAGGGGGGATACTATGAATAATTATGGATCTTCAGCAGCTATTGTTTTAGTTTTATTTATTTTACTTATAATTATATTAGGTGCTTGGATTTAATAAATAGGAGGTGAATTAATATGACTAATAATTCATGTGATAATAATTGTAAATCAGGAAATGGATTCTTAATAATAGTAGTATTATATATTTTACTAGCCATTATTTTAGGATCATGTTTTTTTTAAAATAGAGAGATAACTTGATAATAAGTTATCTCTTTCTTTAAAAAAAATAAAAAAAGATAAAAAAGTGTTGCAAAAAATAAAGAAGTATGGCATACTATTACTTGTTAGTTTAATTAGTTAAAAAGACCTAATAAATTAATAAAATTTAAATTAACGAAAATGTAATTGTAAGTGAGGGATTTTTTATGTTAATTGGAAAAAGAATTAAAGATATGAGATTAGAAAAGGGTATGAGTCAACAAGAATTGGGAGATTTGATTGGAGTTACTAAAGTTTCAATATGTGGATATGAGAATGGAACAAGAACTCCTAGTTTAGATACTTTTTGTATTCTTGCTGATATTTTTGAAACTACAACTGATTATTTATTAGGTAGAGAAATTCCAGTTGTTAGTGATGATGGAAATGAAGTTATTGGTGTTGTATCTAGAGATGATATAAATATTATAAATGAAATTAAGCATTATCCTAATTTATATGGTAAATTAATTAAAGATGTTAAAAGATATGTTAGTTTAATTGTAAAAAAAAATGAGATAGTAAGTATAAATACTTATTATTTTTTATAATATTTGGTATAATAGTAAGTGGATGTGATAATGTGGATATAAGAGAATTATTTGAAAAAGATTATATTGGAAAGAAGATAAAAGTTCAAGGTTGGATAAGAAACCATAGAAAACAAAAAGATTTTGGTTTTATAGATTTTTCTGATGGAACATGTTTTGAACATTTGCAAATTGTATATGATAATTCTTTATCTAACTTTGATGATGTAAGTAAATTTTTGGTTGGGTGTGCTATTGAGGTAGAAGGAAAATTCATTGAGTCACAAGGAAATCAAAAATTTGAATTAAAGGCTTGTAATGTCAAATTATTAGGAGATTGTCCTAGTGATTTTCCAATTCAACCAAAAAGACATACTAGAGAGATTTTAAGAGAAAATGCTTATTTAAGACCTAGAACAAATTTATTTCAAGCTGTTTTTAGAGTTAGAAGTGTTGCTGCTTTTGCAATTCATAAATTCTTTCAAGATAGAGGATATGTTTATTTTCATGCACCTTTGATTACTGCTAGTGATTGTGAAGGTGCTGGAGAAATGTTTCAAGTTACTACATTAGATTTAGAAAGAGTTGCTAAGGATGGAAAAGTTGATTATAGTAAGTATTTCTTTAGTAAGCCTGCGGCTTTAACTGTTTCTGGTCAATTGGAAGCTGAAACTTTTGCGTTGGCATATAAGAAAGTATATACATTTGGTCCAACTTTTAGAGCTGAAAATTCTAATACTAAGACACATGCTAATGAATTTTGGATGATAGAACCTGAAATTGCTTTTTGTGATTTAGAGGGTGATATGGATATTATGGAAGAACAACTTAAGTATGTAGTATCTTATGTATTGGATAATTGTCCTCAAGAAATTGATTTCTTTGATAAATTTGTGGAAAAAGGGTTAAAAGATAAATTGAATAAACTTGTAAAAAGTAAATTTACAAGAATTGATCATGAAGAAGTTATTAAAATATTAAAAGAAGCACCTGTTAAGTGGGAATTTCAACCAGAATATGGTGAAGATATAGCTAAGGAACATGAGAAGTATATTACAGAATACTTTAATGGACCTGTATTTATTAAGAATTGGCCTAAAGATATTAAAGCATTTTATATGAAACAAAATCCAGATGGTAAAACTGTTGCTGCAGTTGATTTGGAAGTTCCTGGTGCTGGTGAATTGATGGGTGGTTCTCAAAGGGAAGAAGATTATGATAAATTAGTTAGTAGAATGAAAGAACTTAATATGTCTTCTTTAGATATGGAATGGTATTTAAATTTAAGAAGATATGGTGGATGTGTTCATTCTGGTTATGGTATGGGATTTGAAAGATTGCTTATATATTTAACTGGGGTTGAAAATATAAGAGATGTTATTCCATATCCTAGAACTCCTGGAAATTGTGATTATTAAGATAGTTTTACTATCTTTTTTTTTGGAAATAATTGGCAATATTATTTTTTATTTATTTGGTTATATTAATAATGATTGGAGGGAAGAAATGAAAAAATTATTAATAATATTTTGTATGGTATTTTTTATGTGTGGTTGTGATATGGGTACTGATTCTTTAACTTGTACTTCTACATCTGTTTCTAATGGTTTAACTACAGATACTAAGTATGATATAAAATATAAAGATAATGATGTTAAGTATGTTACTATTACGTACGATTATAATCAAGATAGTTCTTTTAGTAATACTAATGATAATACAACTGCAAATGATGGAACGAATGCGGATACTGATGGTATGACTGAAAATGATGATAATGTTTTAAATGATGGAAATATTACTTCAGATGAAGTTATTGATGGAGCTGTAGGAGATACTATTGATGGAGTAGTTGATGGTGTAAAAGATACTATTTTGGATTTAGCTGGTATAAAGAGTTCTTATCAAAATCAATTTGATTCATTGAATAATATTGAAGGTTTTTCATATGATGTAGATGTTGATAGTGATAATGAATATAAAGTTGTATATAAAATTGATTTTGATAAGATAAGTGATTCTGATTTAACTAGATTTAATGTTGATAGAAATTTTGATAACATTAGAGCTAGTTATGAAGATTTAGGTTATACTTGTAAATAAAAAGAAAGTTATTATATAAATATTAGCTTTCTTTTTTATTTATAAGGAAAGTGTAATTTGTGCAGTAATTATTGGATAAAAAATATAGATTATTATTTGGGATTGTTTTTAGAATTTTATATTTTAATTCCTTACTATAAAATTTTAATGGATTTATTAATGAAGCAAAATTGCAAAATATAATTTTTCTTGTTACATTATATATAATTATATCAACTTTTTATGCTAATGAGAATAATTGACTTTGAGTAATGTTTATGGTAGTATAGGTAATTGATTTTGGAGGAATGATTATGACAGATGAAATTATTGCAAAACTAAAAAGAGTTAATTTTGATAGTGTTAGTGATAAAGAAATAATTAAGAAGAGTACTGATTTAGTTTACTATGCAATATGGAATAATGCTATTTATGATTTTAAGATTAATGGATTAACAGAAATAGTGCACTTTTATACGATAGTAGATGCTAATGATAAAAGAATTTCAAGAAAAGAGAATGAAAAATATCTTGATACATTAAGGTCTGAAAGTAGAAAACAACAGTTATTTATTAAATATAGTAATCTTTGTGAAAAGGAGAGAAAAGTGTATATTTTACCTGTATTAGTTAATCAGTTGCTTGATAATTTGGAAAGTGATGGTTTTGATATATTTCCAGAAGCTTTTAATGATGATTTAGTTGTTTGTATGGATACTAAAACATTAAAAGATTTAGTTAGTAAGTCTATATCTGGTGAATTAAATTGTAAAGTTAGAAAAAAGTGAGACTGTAAATAATTTTTATTAAAAATTGATAGATAAATAGAAAAGAAAGTTTAACAAAAACTTTCTTTTATTGTTTTAATATAATTGTTCTTTTTCTTGATATAGGGGCGTAAGATTCATATGTTGCATTATATGTTATGGTATAGCTTCCTGGTTCTGTTATTTTATTTATTTCACTTTCAAGTTTTTCTTTAGTATAGATTCCACTTAATACTTTTCCGTTAACAGTAAGACTATATGTTATTTCTGCATCTTCTGTTATATCTTCATCTTGATAGATAACTTTTATTTCATCTTCACTGTATGAACCAACTTCTGCTGGTATTTGTGAATGATTAAAAACAATTGATAGTTTTGATGTAGTATTATCTATTGCTTTTACTGTTGCTTTGGTTGATATACCACTTGATGCATTGCTTTTGTATTTACTGTATTCTGCTTTTATTGTTATATTTACTGTTCCAGATTCAGTGGCTTTATATATATAACTTTTTTCTTTGGTAAAATCTATTTCTTTGCCATTTACATAAATTCCGTATCCAAAGTCTCCAAGTACATTTTTATTATAATTTTTTCTTGCGTCAACAAGTGATTTTGCACTATTTCCAAATATTTCATTTGAGAAATATTTATTTAAATATGCATCACTTATTACATCTGGATTTGAACCTTCCCAAGTTAATTTTATTCCCGAATCAGTCTCGGTAGCCTTTAAGTTTTTGGCATCATTTAATTTTGCAAATCTAGGTGACGTATCAGTTGGTTCTGTGCCCGAAGTAAAGTATTCTGTAATTAACATATCTCCTGGTGTATATTCACTAGGTAATTGTGGTGGCCATGTTTCTTTTTCTATTGTAACAGCTTTAACTGATGATGGAATATTAAATGGTTTAGTTGTAACAGGGATTGTTTTCATTACTGCTTGCATTAATTGATCTTTTGGAGCACTAGCTCCACCAAGATAATAATCTGATGATGTTTTTTCATAGCCGTACCATAGTGAAATTGCGTGTTGTGATGTATATGCTACTGACCATAAATCTTTTACGGCACTGGCAGGTAGGTGGTGTTTAGCTAATTCTTCACTGCTAAAATTAGAAGTTCCTGTTTTTACTGCCCTTGTTCCGGCGTATCCTCCTGTACCACCACTAAATCCACTGTGAGCAGCATATTCTAGGACATTAGTCATAAGGTAAGCCGTTGATTCTTTCATGGCTTGTTTCTTTTTATAATTAAACTCTGTTGTTTCATCTGTATCACGATATTTAATTGATTTTATTGTATGTGGTTCGATATAGTATCCACCATTTCCAAATGCGGCGTATGCTGCAGCCATTTCTACTGTAGTTACACCTCTTGATAATCCACCAATTGCATATGCTTCATAGGCTACGTTATTTTCTAGTGGAATCCCTAAATTAGTAACAAATTTTACTATTTTATCATTTCCTACATCTTTATTTACTCTTTGTAAGGCTTTTACTGCTGGGACATTTCTTGATACAGCTATTGCTTGTTTTAATGTCATTAATCCTTGATAGCCACCGTCCCAGTTTCCAAATTCTGTTCCATCAGAGTAGTGCCATGGTTCGTCTGTAAATAATTCATATGTTGAAAAATTATCAAATTCCATTCCTGGTCCGTAAGCAAATATTGGTTTTGCTGTTGATCCTGGTTGTCTTTTTGCCATTGTAGCATAATTATATGTTCTTTCTCCTTGTCTGTTTCTTCCTGCACCAATGGCATTTATCTCACCAGTATTAATATCTAATACAGTGACTCCTGCTTGTATTTTTTCATCTGGCCATTTAAATGATTTTCCTTCCATTATCTCATCTAATCCTTTTTGTATATCTGGATTTAATGCTGTATATATTTCCATTGATACTAAATATGGATCATTTTTTGTTTTTTGTTTTACTTCATCTATTACAGCATCAACATATCCTTGATAAAGAGTTACTTCTCGATTGGTTGTTAGTATACTTGATATATCAATGCTTCCGGCAACATCTGCTTCTTTTTGTGTTATATATCCATGTCTTACCATTAATTTTAATACTGTATTGATTCTTTTTTTGGCATTTTCTGGATGATTATATGGATTGTAACCATTAGGCGACTGGAATAATCCAGCTATTAGTGCTGCTTCTGGTAATGTTAATTCTGATACATTTTTGTTAAAATAATATTTAGATGCTTCTTGTACTCCATAAACATTTCCACCTAATAGGCTATCATTTACGTAAAATTCTAATATTTCTTCTTTAGTATATTTTTTTTCCATAAAGAATACTGATAAATATATATCTTTAAATTTTCTTATTATTGTTTGATCTGTAGAAGTTAAATTATTTTTTACAACTTGCATTGTTAGAGTAGAAGCACCACCTGCACTGCTGTTTCCTGTTAATTGTCCAAGAGATGCTTTTAAGAATCTTGCTCCATCTACACCATTATGTTCAAAAAATCTTGAATCTTCTGTTGCTATAATAGCATCAATTAGTACTTGAGGTAAATTTTCATATTTTATTGATTCTCTTTTTTCTATTCCAAGTTTGGCTATGACGTTATCTTTATTATCATATATTATTGTTTGATCTTGATTAGCTAGTGCGTTTGGATCAAATTCTCCAGTTGTACATACTATGTATAGTAAAAAGCCAAACACTGCAAAAATACCTAATGCACATAGAAATATAAAAAGACTTAATAACTTTTTCCATAATTTTCTTTTAGGTTTTTTATTTTTTTTATTATGTATTTCTTTTGACTGTTTTCTTTTTTTTTCATTTTTATGTTTTTTAACATGTTTCTTTTTTACCATACTTAATTACCTTCCTTTTTTCCTTTATAATATTATCAACTATTTTTATATAATCTAATCTAGGAGTGTATTTCATTTCTATTAAATACCCTTTTTCTTCAAAAAAACTAAGAGGTATTGATTTTCTTTTGTTTTCATTAATATAATTTATTAAATCATTACCATTTAGAAAAAATGTTTTGTTGATAGTTGTGAATCTAACTATTAAAAAAGCTATTCCACCATATTCTATTACCTTTTTTATGTGAGTTAATTGATGATGGTGAATATTAGAAATAGGGTAGCTTGTTTTACTAGTTGTTTCTTTTGCATCAAATTCTATATATTTTTCTTTATATATTCCATTGTAATCTAGAGTAGATGGTTCACTAAAATAAGCTTCTTTAATAACGTTTTTGGGAAATTCTACTTTAACTACTTTTATTGGTGTTGGTTTTTTATAGATTAATGCAATATTATTAGTTAGGTAATATTTATTTGTTTCATTTAAATCACTTTCTAAAATCATTCCTCTTCTAGCATAGCTGTTGTTTTCAAAATATCTGCTTGAAATCATAAAATATCACCTTTAATTAATTATACTATAAATGGTTTTTTTTTACTATAAATTATGAAAATTATAATTATTTTTTTGGAGTAAAGTGTAAAGTGGTATTTTATAATTTTTTTCATATTATTAGGTATGAAGACTAATAATAAAATGACATTAATGTTATATATATGTTTTTTATCTGTTATATTAGCTTTATTGTTTATTAAATTTATAGGTAATAAGTATGGTAAGGTATTAATTAGTTATGGAGAAGCTGATGCTAAGAGAATTGTTACTTTGATTGTGAATAATGCTATTATTTTTAATAAAAATGATGATTTTATAAATGATATTTTTATTATAGAAAGAGACGCTAATAATAATATAAAAAATTTAGATTTAAATGTATTAAAATCTAATAAGTTACTTGATAGTATAAATGAAAAAATAACTAATGATTTAGTTAATATTTCTAATGGTAATATAGATAATATTAGTGCTAATTTAAAAAGTATTTCTGATATAGATTATAATAATTTTAAAAATGGGTTTGTTAATACTATTCCTTTTGGTACTTTAATGAGAAATGGTTTAATTAGTAATGTAGGACCTAAGATACCTATAAAAGTAATATTAATAGGTGATGTTAATTCTACTATATCTAGTAATGTAAAGGATTATGGTATTAATAATGCTTTAATTGAGGTTAAGGTTAATGTTAATGCTTCTGTTTTAGTTAGTGTTTTACTTAATTCTAAAAAAGTTAATGTTAATATAAGTAGAGTTATTGCTATGAAAATTATACAGGGAGATATTCCTAATTATTAGTTAGCAGGTAACTAAAATAATATTTGTAAACAACTAAGAAAAATTATTATATTTCATATTAAGTTTGCTATAATTATATATAGTTTAGAGGTGGTATAATGGATAATAAATTAGAAAGATTACTTAATCAAATTGGTGTTAATGAAGATTATATGCAATTTTTTAATAATAGTTATATAAAAGAAGTAGTAATTGATAAGAATAGTAATAGTTTTAATTTTATTATAAATGTTTCAAATATACCACATAAGTATGTGTATGATGATGTATTAAATTGTTTGAAGGAACAATTTAATACTGATGTTTCATTAGTATTTAATTATGATGGTGATGATTATTCTTTAGTTAATGAATATTTTAATTATATAATAAAAAATTATGCTAAGGATAGTGCAAGATATAATGTATTTATTGATAGAGAAATAAAAGTAGATGGTTATAATATAGAATTATCTGTTTTTAATAAAGCTGAAGAGGTTAATATTAATAATATAAAAAATGATATTGTTGATAAACTTAAAATATATGGATTTATTAATGTGTTAATTGATGTTAATCTTGATCTTGGTAGTGAAGATGCTATTATTAATAAAATAGAAGCTGATAAGATTATAAATGAAGTACCAAATTATACAGAAAAAGTTATTAATAAAGAAGATAATAATGGAGAAAAAAAGAATTATTATAGACCTAAAAAAAGTAAAGAAGTAACTAAACTTAAAGATTTACTTTATGAAGTTGATAATATAAATATTGAAGTTCAAGTTTTTGGAATAGATATTTTTGAGGCTAAAAGTGGATATAAAATTTTTACTTTAAAAGTTACTGATTTTTCTGATAGTATGTATTGTAAAATATTTACTAAAGATGATGAAGAATTTGCTAGATTAAAGGCATTAATTAAAAATGGTAACTGGTATTCTATGTATGGTAGAATAAAAGAAGATAATTTTTCAGATGGGGAACTTGTTTTTATGACAAGATTTAAAGATATTATTTCTATTGATCCTAAATTAGATTGGATTAGTGTAGATAATAGTCCAAAGAAACGTGTAGAATTACATGCTCATACTATGATGAGTCAAATGGATGGAGTTATAGATGAAATAAAATTAATTAAACAAGCTATAAAATGGGGACATAGGGGAATTGCTATTACTGATCATGATGGTTGTCAGGCATTTCCACATGTATATAATGAGGTTACGGGGTATAATAAGAAAATATTAGCTCCTTATAAAGATAAAATAAAAGAATTAGAAGATAAAAAGAAAAGTATTGATAAAGAACAAGTATGTGATGTTAAATTAATTGATGAAGAAATAGATAAGGTTAAAGAAGAGATGTCAAAGGCTCCTACTTTTAGAGCAATGTATGGTACTGAATTAGAGATGAGTAGTGATGAATTAGATATTGTAATTAGACCAACTGATAAAGATATATATAAAGCTACATATGTTGTTTTTGATACAGAAACAACAGGGTTTAATCCTGGATTACATGATACAATGATTGAGATTGGTGCTGTTAAAATGAAAGATGGTGCTGTTATTGAATCTTTTGATGAATTAATTAATCCTGGAGTACTTATTGATAATGAAATAACAGAACTTACTGGTATAACTAATAATATGGTTAAAGATTGTCCTAATGAAGAAGAAGTAACACGTAAATTTAAAGAATGGATTGGAGATTTGCCATTGGTTGCGCATAATGCTAGATTTGATATTAATATGTTAGAAAGTGCTTATCATAAATATAATTTAGGTAGTTTAGATAATACGGTATTGGATACAATGATTATTTCTCAAATAATTAATAAAGATTTAAAAAGACATAATTTATCTGCATTAACTAAAAATTATGGTATTACTTTTGAAGAGTCTGATGGTAGTAGTAGTGGGCATCATCATAGGGCTGATTATGATGCTGAATTTACTGGTTATGTATTTTTTAAAATGTTAAAGCAATTAGATAATACTGTTATTAAGACTTTTAATGATTTATATAATTTACCTACTGAATTAGAAAAGAATAGATGGAATAGAGAAATGCATGTTAATATGATTGCTAAGAGTAGAGTTGGACTTAAAAATATGTTTAAATTGGTTAGTTATGGCTCTACTAAATATTTGGTTAAATCTGCTAGAGTTCCTAGACATTTAATTAGTGAATATAGAGAAGATTTACTTATTGGTAGTGGGTGCTATAATGGTGAAGTATTTAATGCAGCTTTAACTAGATGTGATGATGATTTAAAGAAAGTTATGGAATTTTATGATTATATTGAAGTTCAACCACCTAGTAATTATAGTCATTTAGTGGCTAGACATGATATTAATAGTAATGAAGAAGTAATATATGCATTAAATAAAATTATTAGATGTGCTAGAGAGATGGGAAAAATTATTATAGCTACTAGTGATGCACATACTTTAAGTAAAGAGGATAAAATATATAGAGAAATAATAGTTCATCAGAATGTTCCTGGTAAAGGAAGACATCCTTTAGCTAGATATTTAAGTTTACCTGGTTATGAAACAATTCCTGATCAATATTTTAGAACTACTGAGGAAATGTTAGAAGAATTTAGTTTCTTAGATGAAGAGGTAAGAGAAGAAATAGTTATTGATAATACTCATAAAATACTTGAGATGTGTTCTGATTATGAAGTTATTATTGATACGGGTGGTATTCCATTTTCTCCTAAAATTGATAATTCAATTAGGACTGTTATTGATTTAGTTTATAATAAAGCTGTTAGTTGGTATGGAGAAAATTTACCTTATGATATTGAAGAGAGAATTGCTAAAGAATTATATGGTGATGCTGTTTTATCTAGTATTAAAAGAATTTTAGATAAAGAGGGTAAGTTAAGTGGTGAAGAATATGAAAAAGAGGCATTTAAGAGGTTACATGAAGTTATTAATAAAGGTGATGAGGAAGTTAGGAAATTAGTTGGAGAGGATATAAAAGCTAATAGTGATAAGAAATATTCTAAGGAAGAATTAGATAAAGCTGTAAGTAAAAATTTAGGTGGTATTATTGGTGGTGGCTTTGATGTTATATATTTGATAGCTCAAAAACTAGTTAAACATTCTAATGATGAAGGTTATTTGGTTGGTAGTCGTGGTAGTGTTGGCTCTTCTTTTGTTGCTACTATGATGGGGATAACAGAGGTTAATCCTCTTCCTGCACATTATAGATGTCCAAATTGCAAGCATAGTATATTTAATTATGATGATGGTAAGGCTTTGGGAGCAGATTATTCTTCAGGTTTTGATTTACCTGATAAAGAGTGTCCTAAATGTGGAACTAGGATGATTAAGGA
>JAEEGL016309755.1_pt1 | contig 12185 bp, 4 predicted proteins | sample 9134231 | NCBI WGS metagenome assembly JAEEGL01 (sample SAMN16246548, study PRJNA631951) | gut metagenome | biome: gut microbiome; feature: rumen; material: fiber-attached | host: Bos | place: Iran: Karaj | collected 2018-10
AGGTTTTTGGACAGGATCTTTTCTCATGAAGGACTCCCCGGCATATCCATAAAGACAAGGGCCGGATTTTATAATACGGATGAAGCCGAAGGGATGGCGGGGATACTTGCCCGCTATCCTTTTTGCGAGGTGATCATACACCCGCGCGCCCGTGAGGATTTTTATGACGGGGTACCTGACAGGGAAGCCTTTGATATCATTACGGGTAAACTGAACTGTACAGTATGTTATAACGGTGATCTGTACACTCCGGAGAGTGTACAGGATCTCATCAATGAAAGACCCGGGATAAAAAGGATCATGCTGGGCCGCGGACTGCTCATCGATCCGTCTCTGGCGGAAAAGATAAGATACGATGAAGATGTAGAGGACGGCAATGATGGTAAGGCTGTATTGTATTCATTCCTGACCTGCCTGGAGTCGGAGTATAAAAGTGAACTGTCCTCAGACAGAAATGTCTTATTTAAAATGAAAGAAATATGGAGCTACCTGGGACGGAGCTTTTCGGATCATGAAAAGAGTCTTAAGGTGATCAGAAAATGCACTTCGATGTCACAGTATGAATTGGCTGTGAAAGAGATACTGCGAGAAAAAACTTGAGTTAATGGTAGATAAGATTTATATTTATAACGATAGATTGTTCGCTTCTTTGATGAATCAGATCAAAACAGCATATATAAAAGAGAGGAGAAAGGCGTGACCATTACAAAGAATAAAGAGGGAAACAAAGTAATAATGATGATATCCGGCTGGCTTGACACCCAGGCTGCCCCGGAGCTTGCTGCTGAGCTGGACGCGCTGGAGCCTGATGTGGAACAGCTCGAAATGGACATGAAGGAGTGCGAGTACATTTCCTCGTCCGGTGTGCGGCAGCTGGTTGCTGCACATAAGAAGATGAAGGGTAATTTCGCGATCCGGAATGTATCAAAGGAGATCATGGATGTGTTCTCCATGACCGGAGTTTCATCCTGGATAACCATTTTGTGATATTCCCTGAAAATAAGAAAACCACCACCCATACGGGTACCAGAGAAACAGCCGGTGCGCGTATCTGTTTGGAATCCATGCGGTTTTGAACGGATGCCTGCAGATAAATGACAGGAGAGGTGTTAAAAAAAGCACTCCGCCTGCTTTGAAAGGAGTGGACATATATGAATCTTTCAGCTGAAGACCTTGCTCGTCTTGATGCATTAAATGAAACAGCCGTAGAATATGACATGACGCAGACCATCGTGTCAATGTTCAGCGCAGCCTGTAAAAAGTGGCCGGATAACACAGCCGTTGTTTATGAGGAAAACAGCTATACCTACGGAGAGCTCGACCGCAGGAGCAACGATTTTGCTGCGGCGATCATGGAAAAGGGTCTGGTACACGGAGATGTTGTGTCCATCCTGATCCCAAGGGGCGAATATGAAGCGATCGCCTCCTTAGGAGCTCTGAAAGCAGGCTGTGCCTATCAGCCACTTGACAGCTCCTATCCGGAGGAAAGACTGAACTTCATGGTAAAGGATTCCGGAGCAGGGCTTCTTATTACGACAGAGGAGCTGTCAGGCCTGATCACGGAGTATGACGGGCCGCGTCTGCTTGTTAATGAGGTCAGGGCGGTAGGGACTGTTCCAAAGCTTCCGGAAGTTTACCCCGAAGATCTTTTCATCCTGCTTTACACATCAGGCAGCACAGGTGTCCCGAAGGGCGTACGCCTGACACACGGGAATCTGGTCTGCTTCGTGGAATGGTACCGGCGCTACTACAGCCTGAAAGCAGGAGACTCTGTCGGACAATATGCAAGCTACGGCTTTGATGCATGTATGATGGATATGTATCCTGCACTTACAACCGGCGCCGCTCTCGTTATCATTCCCGAGGAGATCCGCCTCAATCTGAATGCCCTGAACGCATATATGGAAAAGAACAGGATCACCCACCAGTTCATGACGACACAGGTGGGCCGTCAGTATGCCATGGAAGCTTCGGAGCCTTATCTTAAACATCTTTCGGTCGGCGGTGAGAAGCTGGCAGCCATGAAGCCGCCGGAAGGCTTTGCATTCCACAATTTATACGGTCCGACCGAGTGTACTATCCTTACCACTGCTTATCAGGTAACAGACAGGGAAGAGGATATTCCGATCGGAAAAGCTCTGGATAATATCAAGCTGTACATCGTGGATAATGAAGGCAGACGGGTTCCCTTCGGTGAGACCGGTGAGCTCTGGGTTGCCGGACCTCATGTGGCCGACGGATACCTTAACAGGCCTGATAAGACTGCGGAGGTCTTCATAGATAATCCGTTTGATGATGATCCTCTCTATCAAAAAATTTACAGAACCGGCGATCTGGTGCGCCTTCGCGAGGATGGAAACATCCTCTTTGTGGGCCGCGAGGACGGGCAGGTAAAGATCCGCGGCTTCAGGATAGAGCTTTCCGAAGTTGAAGCCGTCGTTCGTGATTTTTCCGGTATAAAGGATGCAACGGTTGCGGCCTTTGACTCGCCCTCGGGCGGAAAGTATATCGCGGCTTATGTGGTCAGCGAAGAGAAAGTCGATACGGCTGCGCTGAGTGCATTTATTGCGGAGCAGAAGCCTCCGTATATGGTGCCTGCGGCGATCATTCAGCTGGATGCGATCCCCCTTACACAAAACCACAAGGTAGACCGCCGTTCACTGCCGGTTCCGGATTTTTCGGGCACAGATGAGGAAGATGATGCCCGGACATTTACAAAGTGTGAAGAAAAGCTGCTTGAGCTTGCATCCAAAGCCCTCGGTTTTGAACTTAAATCGGTTAATACAGATCTGGTGGCCTCGGGCCTGACATCCATTTCTTCGATTTCTCTGGTCAGTGCAATAGAAAATGAATTTCATGTTGTCATCCAGTCAAAGGACATCCTTGCGGGGGCATCCGTCGTCGATCTTGAAAACATGATCTTTACCGCTCTGGTCGAGAAAAGCTCTCATACAAAAGAAGAGGAAGGGCCTAAGGAGCGCAGGGCAAAATATCCCCTGACGGAGACTCAGTTCGGTATTTATTCGGAATGCCAGATAAATCCCGAATCCACGATGTATAACATACCGTACTCCTACCGCATGGACAGGGCTGTGGGAGCCGAAAAGCTCTTTGCGGCGGCAAAAACGGTGATTGATGCCCATTCATCCATCAAGTGCACGGTCAAAGCGGATGAAAACGGCGAAATATATATGTATCCTCACGATGAGCAGGAGGCTGCTGTTGAACTGCTTTCCGGTACGGCACAGGAGGCAGAGGATTACTGGAAAAGCTTTATCAGGCCCTTTGATATGGCGAAAGGCCCTCTTTACCGTGTGACGGTATTCGAGACGGAGCAGGATGTATTCCTGTTCTTTGATTTCCACCATATCCTGTTTGACGGAGGATCCTTAAATGTGTTCATGGAAGGGCTTGACCGGGCTCTGGCCGGGCAGGAAGTGGAAAAGGAAGAATACACGATCTTTGATGTTGCCGATTCTGAAGATGCGGCACTGAAAGCCCATGAGGATGAAAAGGCAAAAGAATATTATGACAGGCTCATGCGCGGCTGCAGCGGCTGTACCGTTCCCGACGGGGACAGGTCGGAAGCGGAAGAAAAATGCGGACAGGATGCCATCGATGCCAAAGGCCTTAAGAGAAGCGATGTAAAAGCCTTCTGTGAAGCAAACGGCGTTACGGAAAATGCATTTTTCCTTTCTGCCATGGGCTTTGCCCTTCAGCGCATGACTTATGCCGAGGACATCAGCTTTACGACCATCTACAACGGGCGTTCCGATGTGAGGACTCAGAATCTGTTCGGTATGCTGGTCAAGACCCTGCCGGTACGGTGTTTTCCGGAAAATGAAAAGACCGTGGCTGATTTTGTTAAGGAGACAGCCAGACAGATCCTCTCCAGTATGGCAAATGACATCTATTCATTTGCAAAGATCAGCAGGGCCTATAATCTGCGCTCAGACCTGATGCTGGTTTATCAGGGGGATTTCTTTGAATGGAAACAGTTAAACGGGTTCGACTTAACGACCCGTGTCGGGGCATCCAATATGGCGATGTCGGACATCTCCATGGATGTGCTGGCTACGGAAGAGTCTTATCGTTTTGATACACAGTACAGGGCTAACAAATACTCATCCGGATTCATTAAAAGGCTGATGAATATCTTTGCTGCCACGGCTAAGAGCATGCTGAAAGCGGGAACTCTGGGTGAGATAGATATCACCTCCGATGAAGAAAGAGAGCTTGCCCTAAGCGTTAACCGTACAGACCGGCCTGTAAACTTAAGAGCCGTACATGAGCTCTTTGAAAAGCAGGCAGAGGATCATCCCGATACCATAAGCGTCATCGCAGCGCCGGCACTTTCAGGCAAAAGCGCCGAGGCCTTTGAAAGGCTTACCTACCGTGAGCTTAACAGCCGGGCAAACCTGATAGCCGGTACACTGATAGAAAAAGGACTTGAAAGAGAGTCTGTCGTGGGTCTTGTGCTTCCGAGAACATCTGCCGTTCCGGCATGTGAATACGGAGTATGGAAGGCGGGAGGCGCATTCCTGCCCATGGTACCCGAATACCCTGATGATCGTATCTCATTCTGTCTTGAGGATGCGGGAAGTGCTTTCTGTATAACTACGGAAGAGCTGAAGAAGTCCCGCCCCGCGCTTTTTGGAGAAGGACTTCCCTGGCAGACGCTGACGGTGGAAGAGCTGATCCCGGATACCGAAGGATCTGGAGAAGAGAAGAATCCGGGGCTTCAGATACCGCCTTCTTCTCTTGCTTATTGCATCTATACCTCCGGCTCCACCGGAAAACCGAAGGGTGTCATGATCGAGCACGGGAACCTCTGCAATTTTGTGGATGCCAACGAAAAGAATGATGAGACACTTCATTATGTTGAGGGAGGACAGACAGCTCTGGGATTTGCGTCCATTTCCTTTGATGTTTCAATAATGGAGCTGCATATCACTCTGACTCACGGAATGACACTCGTGATGGCAAGGGAGGAGGAGATCCACAATCCGCCGGCCTTTGCAAAGCTTTTGGAAGATAATAAGGTGGAGGTTATGTGTGCCACACCTTCATTTTTGACAAATATGGTCGAGGTACCGGAAGTGAAGAAGGCGCTCTTTAATATACGCATGTATGATCTGGGCGCAGAGGCATTTCCGGGCGTTCTGTACGGAAAGCTGAGGGATGCCAGTCCTGAAGCCGTGATCGTCAACGGATACGGTCCGACGGAAGCCACCGTCAGCTGCATTTCCAAGGTCATCACCAGCGGAGAAAACATAACGATCGGAAAACCGGCGGCCAATGTCAGGGCTTATGTGTGTGACAGCGCCCGCCACATCCTGCCCATGGGCTGCACCGGAGAGCTGGTCATAGCCGGTCTTGGTGTCGGCAGGGGCTATGTGAACCTTCCCGATAAGACGGCGGATGCATTTTTTGAGATCGATGGCGAAAGGGCGTACCGCACCGGCGACCTCGTAAGGTACAATAAAGACGGAGAGATAGAATTCTTCGGACGTGTCGACAACCAGGTGAAGCTGCGCGGTCTCAGGGTGGAGCTTGATGAAATTGAAAATGTCATGAACACCTTCCCGGGCATAGGAATGAGTAAGGTGATCGTCCGTAACAACGGCAGGGAGGATTATCTGGCAGGCTTCTTTACGGCAGATCGTGAAGTAGATAATGCGCTCCTTACAGCCCATTTGAAGGAATACCTGACCTACTACATGGTGCCTTCCGTCCTCATGCAGATTCCCGAAATGCCGCTTACGGTAAACGGTAAAATTGATAAAAACGCGCTTCCGGATGTGGCTTTTGATGCAGAGGAAAGGGAATATGCAGAACCGGCAGATCAGCTGGAGAAGGCCTTCTGTGAGGCATTTGAGGAGATACTGAGCCTTAAGAGGGTCGGAGCAACGGACAGCTTCTTTGAGATAGGCGGAACATCACTTTCAGCCACCAGAGTTGTCATGTTTGCCATGAACAAGGGTTATCAGCTTGTCTATAAGGATGTGTTCGAGCATCCAAGCCCCCGTCAGCTGGCAGCATTTGTTTCGGGAAATGCCGCAACGGGAGAAGAAAGCAGCGGGAAGAAGGACGGGAAGACCGATGATGTGGAGAATTTTGATTACGATACCCTTTCCCGTATCCTGCAGAAAAATGTCATGGATCACATCGGCGAGGTAAGCAGGGTGCCGCTTAAAGACATCATACTTACCGGTGCCACGGGATTCCTCGGCGTGCATGTGCTGCGCGAATTCCTTGAAAATTATGAGGGAAAGGTCTATTGCCTGATGCGCCGCGGCCAGTATGACAGCTGCGAAAAGCGTCTTGAAAATATGCTGATGTACTATTACGGGAAGCCCTTCAGGGAAATGTTCGGCACCCGTCTTATATGTATCGAAGGAGATATAACCGAACCGGAATCCTTAAAGCAGATGGAGAAGCTTGAAGCGACGACACTCATTAACTGTGCAGCCTGCGTGAAGCATTTTGTAAAGGACGACCTGCTCGACCGGATCAATGTAAACGGCGTTAAAAATCTTATTGATTTCTGTGCGGGCTCCGGCAAACGGATGCTCCAGATCTCCACGACTTCGGTTGCAGACACCGGCCCGAAGAAGTTAGCAGGACATGTGCTTCATGAAAACGAGCTCTACATCGGCCAGTTCATGGATAATGACTATGTAAGAACCAAATTCCTGGCCGAGCGTGCGGTTCTTAAAGCCAGGGCAGAGGGGATCATTGACGGAAAGGTGATCCGTGTCGGCAATCTCATGAGCCGTGATTCGGACGGAGAGTTCCAGATCAATTTCGTTACCAACGGATTCATGCGTACATTGAAGGCCTACAGGCAGCTGGGACAGTTCCCGGTATCCGCATTGGATGAGCCCCAGGAATTCTCACCCGTCGATTCCACGGCGGCAGCGATACTCCGGCTGGCGGAGGACGGAAGCAAAGCCTGTGTCTATCATGCGTATAACAGCCACCTGATCCAGATGGCGGATGTGATGGATGTCATGCAAAACTACGGATTTGACATCAGTGTTGTGGAAGATGATGTTTTTGCTGCCACACTTTCAGAAGCAGCCAAAGACCCGGACAAGAGCGATATCGTGCTTGGCCTTGTCGCCTACAACACAGATGATGAGGACGCGAGGGTTTTGATCGGGCAGGAAAACCGTTTTACGGTAAATGTTCTGTATCGTCTGGGCTATCACTGGCCGATCACTGACGGCAGGTATCTGCAGAATGCGATCAGTGCCCTCGATACGATGAATTTTTTTGATACCTGAGGTTTTCCAATATGCTGAAACGAAATGAAAAGCTGATCAGAACGAAGCTTCTGCAATATCTGCTGCCGGCGATTATGACCAATCTGGCTTTGCAGGTCGGCAACATCGTAGATACGATACTGGTGGGAAATATTCTTGGAACCAATGCAATGTCTGCAGTGCAGATAGGCGGGACGGTTCTGCTTATAATCCAGATCCCGGGCTGGATGCTCGGGATCGGCGGAAGCATCGTGGTGGGGAACTGTCTGGGAAAGCGCGATCTTGAGGGTGCTTCAAAGGCCTTTTCTTCCTGTCTTTTTGCAGTACTTTTAAGCGGAGTGGCGCTGATGTTCTGTGCGGCTTTTTCAAAACCTGTTGCTCTTATGCTTACAGCAGGGCAGGGAGTGCTTACTTCGGATGTTGCAAGCGTGGTTTTTGTAACATTTCTCGGGACACCCGTGATCGGCATCTGCCTCTTTTTGATGAATATCATGGCGGTGGACAACAATCCGGCGATGGCGACTGTCTATGTGGTCATTTCCAATGTGGTCAATCTCGTCTTTGACTATCTTCTGCTTTCTTATACGGATATCGGGCCTGCCGGCTCCACTGTTTCCACGATATTGGGCTACGGGATAGCCCTGGTGGTCATTCCGGCCTATGTGCGCTCGCCGAAGAGGATGCTGAAGTTTACAAATCCGGTAAAGCAGACCGGGGAATATTTTAAATTGTCATTTTTAACCGGTGTTCCTGCGCTTTTGTCCATCATCTGTGAGATGGTGCGCAACAGTGTTATGAATATCATGATATTGAAATTCATCGGCGAAAACGGTGTCGCGGTTTACACGGTCTGCCTCAATGTCGTCCTGATCGTGGAGCTGTTCCTCGGCGGGATCATCGGGGCTATGGAGAAGATCGGCGGCATCATATACGGAGAAAAGGATTATTTCGGGCTGCGCTGTGTTACGAGGAATATACTGGTGTATTCCTATGGGCTGCTTACGGTTTTAATGCTGCTTTTGTTCATATTTGCAAGACAGGCAGCCGGTATGTTCGGGATCGATGATGAGGATCTTCTCATGGCCTCGCAGGTCGCTCTCCGCATCTTTTTCCTGGCCCTGCCCGGATATGTCTTCAACCGCTTCTTCATTTCCTACTACGAGACAACGGAACACAGCGGCTATGCGAGCCTTATTACGATACTGGAATACTGCGGAGTCCTGCTTCCGGCTGTATTTATCTGCTCAATAATCGCCCGGATGACAGGGTCGGATACGCTGAATTTCATGATGCTGGGTCTGGTGGCAGGGGAGGTCATTACGGCAGCTGTTACGGTGCTTGCTGTTAAGCTTCGTAACAGGGGTGAAGGAATCCTGCTCTTATCTGAAAGAGATGAGGATGTGTTGGATTTTTCGGTGACTCCGAGCATAGAGGAGGCATCCCTTATTCCTCACCAGATCATGGATTTTTGTGAAAAGAAAGTGGAGAAAACAAGGGCCAACCAGATGGCTGTGGCCGCAGAGGAAATGGCTGTCAATACGATCCGGCACGGCGGAGGGAGTTTAAGGAGCATTGATGTCATGCTTTCTGTCTCCGATGAGGGAATGATACTCAGGCAGCGCGACGACGGTATCCCATTCGATCCGACGGACTATACATATGACAGTAAGCAGTATGAGTACGGCGGGATCGAAGCGATCCGTGCCCTGACCGACAAAATTGAGTATCTGCGCATACTGGATCTGAATAATACGACTCTGGAAATAAGTTTGTAATAGTAAAGGAAATCTATGGAAGAAAAAAAGAAGATCCGTTTTTCAATATTACTCAGGATAGCTTCATTATTTCTGATTGCGATTGTTGTTTCGGAAATTCTGACAATGACTGTCAGCCACAGATTTATGATGAAGGATGCAGCCAGGCAGGCCGGGCATGCTGCCGAGGTGGTCGCGACGGCTGTCAAGATAGCGCTGGGGTCAAAAGACGCTGCTTATGCCCTTATGGAAGATGAGGAGCTCAGGGAAAAGATACATGGCACTTTCAGATACATCTGTTCAAAAACAAATGTCGAATATCTGTATCTGTACACCATAGATGAAAATGATGTAAAACACTACATCATACTTGCATCAGCAGATGAAGAAGATGACCGGGAAATGAACGAAGAGTACGGTTTTGGGTCAGATAACACACGGCCGGTTTATGAGGCTGAACGGAATGTCATGCGTGGAGATCTTGAAGATGATTTTGAATTTATTGTCAATGACTATGGGGATGTATGCATGTATGTTGTTCCGATCAAAGACAGGGAGGATAATATAATTGCCCTGATCGGAGTGGACTACGATATGACAAGCATAACAGATATTGCCAGGCGTAATACCAGGATCCAGTTCTTTCTGGGGGCGCTTGTTTTTGGTTTCGCTTATGTAAGTGCCCTGTGGCTGATACGGCATCTTGTGATAACCCCCCTTTCCGTATTGTCGGAAAATATGCAGAACTTTGTAAAAAACAGAAAGGATCATGTTTCTGTAGGAAAACGCAGGATCATCTTTGAAGATGAGATCACGGACATCGAGGGCTCATTTGATAAAATGGCAGGAGATATCACCCAGTATGTGGATGATATTGAGCGCCTGGCAGAAGAAAAGTCTCAGAATCAGGCTCAGTTCGATGTCGCAAGAAAGATCCAGAACGGGATCATACCAATGGAGTGCAGTTTTTCGGGAAATGAACATGAGGTATATGCCTGCGAGCATCCGGCCAGAGAGGTCGGCGGGGATTTTTATGATGTTTTCCGTCTGGATGAAAATAATCTGGTTGCCGTGGTCGGTGATATATCCGGAAAGGGTATATCTGCTGCGCTCTTCATGGTAATGGTCAGAACAGCGATCAGGGAAAAGCTCAGGAGCGGTTCCACGCCGGCCGAAGCGCTGACCTGGATAAACCGTGAGATCTGCCTCAGCAATCCGGAAAATATGTTTGCGACTGTTTTTGCCCTTGTTTTCAATTTGAAAACCGGTGCTGTAAAGTACGCAAATGCCGGGCATAATCCGCCGATCCTTTTAAAAGACGGACCGGAATTATTAAAGATGAAAACCGGAACAGCTCTGGGCCTGTTTGAGGACGCACTGATCGTTGATGAGGAGATAAGGTTTTCTGACGGAGAAGGCATACTGATCTATACGGATGGTATAACAGAGGCTGTCAATAAGGATAAGGAGCATTTCGGGTTTGAGAGGCTGAATGAAGTGATAATCAACCACCGCCTTGCAAACAATAATGCATATATTCCGCGCACGCTTGTAAAAGGCATCGTAGGTTCGGTAAAGGAGTTTTCAAAGGGACTTGAACAGTTCGATGATATCACCTGCAGTGCGCTTGTCTACAGCGTAAAAGAACATGAGGCGATCACTCCCGACATTGCATCCTTTAAGAGTGTAAAGCAGGCGATAATTGATTCTCTCGATAACAGTGAAGGCACAAGAAAGATCATTCTGGCATGCGAGGAGATCTTTGCCAATATAGCCGATTATTCCCGCGCAGATGATGTTTATTTTACCTGTAAAAGGGCGGGAAATATTTACTCGGTTATGTTTGCGGATAACGGGATCCCTTTCGATCCGACAAGTGCAAATATCCGGAAAAAAGAATTCGAGGAGCTTGATAAGGGTGGAATGGGCATCATGATCGCCCGAAAAAATTCAAAGGAAATGATCTACAACAGGATATATGACAGAAATGTCCTTACACTGAGCTTTGAGGTGAATGATAATTCGTAGAAAAGGCTGTCCATAAGAAAGGAAATCATTATGAATCAATTTATGCTGCGGGCATATATATTTGTGCCCACTATCATTGTCATGGTACTCTTGATATCGATCGGGACACAGCTTGGCCCCGTCTATAGAAGAAAACGCACGGACGATAAAATATTCTTAGGCATGTGGGGTGTACTTATAGCCTCCATTTCATGCGATTTTATTGCAATCATTCTTTTCATAACCGGGACAACCCTGGTTCGGGAGGTCACATTAATCTCGACCAACCTTGTCATGATACTGAATCTGATCTTTATATATCTCTGGACACTGTTTATAAATTTCAGGCTGTACAAAAGCCGCAACAGGATCAGGCGTCTGAGGATATTATCACTGATTCCCCTGTTTTTTGTTATCGCTTTGCTTGTGGTCAATTTTTTTACCAATATTGTCTTTTCAGTGACTCCTAAAGGGGAATTGAAGGTACAGCCCTTATGGGCTCTGTACATCCTGGTTCAGGTATTATATATCATCGGCACCTCGTCATTTCTTGTTAAGTATAAGAGAAAAAGCGGAGGTCTTCATTTCTTTCCGGTGAAATCATTTATTATTCCGTTTATGGCAGGAACGCTGGGCGAAATCGTGCTTCCGGGAATGTCTCTGCCTACCGCCGGAGCAACCATAGGATATCTTCTGATCTTCTTCGGAATGCTGAGGGAAAATACCTTTGAGGATCCCGTAACCGGGTTTTACAACAGCTTCTTCTTAGAGAGGATCTCTCAGGAAGCATCAAACGGCTCATTTGATTTTTCCTCCGGGATACTTTTTTATTCTGATGAAACGAGCGGGTATATGGCAGAAAACGGTATCATCGCCACAAACAATCTGATGAGGAATGCTGCCATGACCTTAAGGGACGAGCTTCCGGAAGGCTGCGAGACCATGTATATAGGAGGCGGCAGATTTCTTATCATCGCCAAAGTGTCGCAGGATCAGGAGGAAGCCATAAAGGTTCTTATAAATATCGTAACACAGTCTCTTACTGATGATACAGGGCAGGAGCTTCACTTCAAAGGATGCTATGCCTTCAGAAAAGAAGGACAGGATCCGGGAAGTCTTTTATCCGAGCTGATCAGTATGTCGGAGGAAGAGGTAT
>JAEEGL010121109.1_pt1 | contig 12184 bp, 5 predicted proteins | sample 9134231 | NCBI WGS metagenome assembly JAEEGL01 (sample SAMN16246548, study PRJNA631951) | gut metagenome | biome: gut microbiome; feature: rumen; material: fiber-attached | host: Bos | place: Iran: Karaj | collected 2018-10
AGGCGCTTGAAGCGGTCGTGATCGATGGCGTTCAGCGTCTGTTCAATCTCCCACCAGTCGCCTGCGCTGATATTTACGTGCCGGTCGCCGCCGGCATCCAGTTTCTTGATGATCTCGGAGCGTTGGAAGATGAAGTCCTTCAGGAACCTGATGGTTCCCTCGCGCTGTCGCAGTAGTTCCTGCTGTGCCTCCATGCCCTGGCGCTGCAAGAGAGTCTGGTGGATGCGCTCATCGAGCTCGTGCTTGCGGTTCCAGGCATCCGAAAGGCGCTGCTGAGCCATCATCTTAAGCCGGTAGCGCATCACCAGCGAAGCAGCTACTGCAGCCAGCAAGACGATGACGAGCAGTCCCCAGAGGGTGCGCCGATGAAGCTGCGAGGCATAGCGCAGACGTTCGTTCTCATTCTGTTCGCGAAGGGTAGCCCGGTAATAGGCGTCTTTCTGGTGCAGGGCATCGAAGTAGAGATCCTCGGCATGACTGAATGCTTCATCGATGGCAGCCTCGGCTGTTTCCGTATCGTTGCGGCGAAGGGCCAGCTTGGCCAGGTTGCTCTCCACGATATAGGCGGCCTGCAGGTCCTTGCCCGGCTCCATCTTCCGATAGACCGCTTCGGCCTCGTCCAGCGAGTCGCAGCTGACCAGGCAGCGTGCCAGCACCTGCTGGGCACCGAGCAGGAGATGGGCGGGTGCACAGGTTGTGGCTTCGCGGGCAAGGCGGAGCGCCTCGGCATAATCATCCGTTGCCCAATGGATATTGGCCAGGCTGGTGAGCGTCTGGCTGACCAACTCGTTGCCCAGCGAGTCTCTGGAGGCGATGGCCAGTTCGTACGCCTGGTGTGCATAGCGCAATGCCTCGTCGAAAGACGTATCGTTGTTGAAGGCCAACTGACTGGCGTATGTGCCGATGTAGTCTAATATAATAATGTGGTTGCGCTCGCTGTCTGGCCTGCGCTCGTAGTTATGAAGAGCCAGCCGGGCCATGTCCAGCGCCGCTTCGGTATTGCCCCACGACAGGGACTTGGCCAGTTCCAGTTGCGAAAGGTAGAGCGTGTGCAGGTCCTGTTCGCTGTCTGCCAGCCGTATGGCCTGCTGCAGCAGTTGTTCGCCCAGCTGGGTGCTGTCGGCTTTGAAAGCGGCAAGCGCGTGTTCGTAACAGGCGCGAGCAGTATGTTCCGCACCCTGGAATGCCGGTACCGGACGGCATGCTACGAAGAGCAGTCCGGCAAGCAGAGACAATATGAATCGAGCGGTTTTCATTGCTTTTTTATGATTTCTGCGGCAAAGGTACAACTTTTCCTGCATTCAGCCTCGGCTACCTCATGGAAAAGTTCATGGAATAAAAAACTGCGTAAGGTAGTGTGAATAAGTGCCTTACGCAGTTCAAGTACTGCCTTGGGTCATGGAAAAGTGCATTTTCCGCTCATGGAAAACTAGTGCTTTTTGCGGAAAATGCACTTCTCCAAGAGTATAAAAACGGAGGAAGAGTGCCAAAGGAGCGGATTCCGCTAATCTTGGCCCTGCAGCGGGTTCCAGCCCTGAGCCGTCAGCTCGAACTCGTTGCTGTCGCGGGTGATGAGGATGCGGCCCAGCGTTTCCTTGGTGATGTGCCCGATGATGTGGACGTCCTCTATCTGGCTGATATGGTCGTGGTCGGAAAGGGGTACGGTGAACAGTAGCTCGTAGTCCTCGCCGCCGTTCAGGGCGCAGGTGGTGACGTTCATGTTCAGCTCCTCGGCCATTACGGCGGTCTGGTAGTCCAGCGGGATGCGTTCCTCGTAGATGCGGCAACCCACATGGCTTTGTGAGCAGATGTGCATAAGCTCGCTTGAGAGTCCGTCGCTGATGTCCATCATGCTGGTGGGGTGTATGCCGGCCTGTGCCAGCGCTTCAATAATGTCGCGCCGTGCCTCGGGTTTCAGCTGGCGCTGCAGGATGTATTCCTTGCCGTCCCATTCGGGCTGCATCGTTTCCAGCCTGGCTATCTCCTGTCGGTTGCCGGTGCGGCGTGCCTCAGTCAGTTGCTGCTCATAGACAGCCTTCTCGCGCTCCAGCAGCTGCAGGCCCATATAGGCTGCGCCCAGGTTGCCGCTCACGCAGATGAGGTCGGTCTCCTTGGCCCCGTTGCGATAGACGATATCCTGTTCGCGTGCCTCGCCGATGGCAGTAATGCTGATGGCCAGTCCGGTCAGGCTGCTGGTGGTGTCGCCGCCCACGATGTCAACGTGGTGTTCCCGGCAGGCTTGGCGCATGCCGCCGTAGAGTGCTTCGATGTCCTCCACGCTGAAACGTTTGCTGATGGCCAGGCTGACGGTAATCTGGCGCGGCATTCCGTTCATGGCGTATATGTCGCTCAGGTTCACCATCACGGCCTTGTAGCCCAGGTAGTGCAACGGCACGTAGGTAAGGTCGAAGTGGACGCCCTCCATCAGGAGGTCGGTGGTGACCAGGGTGCGCATGCCCGGCTGCGGAGCCAGTACGGCGCAGTCGTCACCTACACCTTTCATGGTGCTGTCGTTCTCTGGCTTGATGTCTTCGGTCAGATGCCTTATCAGGCCAAACTCTCCCAGTTCTGCTATTTCACTCATGCTCTGAAAGTTCAAAAGATTTGCCGATTCTCAGAAAAACGAAATTCCGGAATATCGAAATGTCGGCATTCCGGAATATCGAAATTCCGAAATATCGTAATTCCGTAATCTCGGTATCCCGTAATTCCGTAATCCCGGTATCCCGTAATTCCGTAATTCCGATTTTCCCTAATTCCATCAACTCCTCTTTATCATCTCCTCCATGATGGAAGCCATGCGGGGCTGTGCTTCGTTGGCTGCCTTCTGCACATCCTCGTGGGTCACCTTCACTATCTTGCCGTTGACGCCCAGGTCGGTGATGATGCTCACGCCGAAGCAGCGTATGCCGCAGTGGCGTGCCACGATGACCTCGGGCACCGTGCTCATGCCTACGGCGTCGGCTCCCCAGTGGGCGAACATGCGGTACTCGCTGGGCGTCTCGAAGGTAGGACCCTGGGTGGCCAGATAGACACCGCGCTTCACCTTGATGTCCATTTCGGCGGCAATGGTCTTGGCCAGCTGTATCAGTTCGGGGTCGTATGCCTCGCTCATGTCCGGGAAGCGGGGCCCCGGCGGCACGTTGGGACCGTGCAGCGGGTTCTCGGGCATGTAGTTGATGTGGTCGGTGATAATCATGATGTCGCCGATGCGGAAACTGGGGTTCGTGCCGCCTGCGGCGTTGCTGACGAAGAGGGTCTTGATGCCCAGCTCGTACATCACGCGGATGGGGAACGTAACCTCCTTCATGCTGTAGCCTTCGTAGTAGTGGAAGCGTCCCTGCATGGCCATGATGTCCTTGCCGCCCAGCTTGCCGAAGATGAGCTGTCCGCTATGGCCCTCTACTGTGGAGACGGGGAAATTGGGTATGGTACTGTAGGGAATGGTCTCCTCAGGTTCGATTCTCTCGGCCAGATGGCCCAGGCCTGTGCCCAGGATGATTGCCGTTTCGGGATGGCTGGGCATTCTATCCCTTAGCCATGCTGCTGTTTCTTGGATTTTCGTGTACATAGTTCAGTATTTTTTCGTTAAATGCAGTAGTCTCATCTCTCAGGATCTCCACTTCAATGGGCAGTACGTAGATGCTCTTGGCGAGCGGATTGTCCTCGGACAGCACGTCGTACAGGCGGGCAGCATCCTTCTCGGTGGTGACCACAATCCTGGGGCTGGGCATCTGCTCCAGCGTCCTGCTGATATGCGCCACGTCGGCCTTCCGGTATCGGTGATGGTCGGGGTAGGCGATGGTGCGCAGGTATTGTACATGCTTGCGGGCATCTGCCTCCATCTGTTGCGGATTGGCTATGCCACAGACGAGCAGTACGTGCATGTCTTCGTTGCGCAAGCCATCCAGCGGCAGGACCTTGTTTCCGTAGAGGGCGTGCAGCTGACCGTAGCGCATGGTGCTGAAGTAAAGGTCCTGATAGGGCTTCAAACCCAGGCTTTGCCGCACGATACGGTATTCCATGGGGTGGAGCTTTGCCGGACATTTGGTGACGATGATGATCTGAGCACGGTTGATGCCCGATGGCTTCTCGCGCAGCAGGCCGGCGGGCAGCAGGGCATCATCAGACACCAGGCGGTGATAGTCGGTGAGCAGGATGTTCAGCCCAGCCCTGACGCGACGATGCTGGTAGGCATCGTCCAACAGGATGGCGCCCACGTCCCTGGTGGACTCGTCCTGCATCAGACGTGCTATGCCCCGGCAACGGTCGGCATCCACTGCCACGTAGGCCCGAGGCTGCTTGTGCTTCATCTGCCAGGGCTCGTCGCCCAGTTTGGAAGCCGGGGTGTCGGCCCCGGCCAGCAGATAGCCCCGGCTCTGCCGCTTATAGCCCCGGCTGAGCACGGCGGTGGGGCAGTGGGGGAGTAGCAGACGCAACAGGTATTCTACATGTGGAGTCTTCCCCGTGCCGCCGGCTGTGATGTTTCCCACGCAGATGAGGGGGATGTCATATCCGTAAGAATGCAGCCAGCCGACATCGTAGAGCCAGTTTCTGATGACGGTGCCGAAGCCGTAGAGCCAGCTCAGTGGCAGTAGCCATCGGCGGATGTGTATGTGGCTGTTTCCAATCACAGGGGCGGATAATGGGTTAGCGGATATTGGGGTCGAAGGGAATGCGTGCCTGTACGGGAGACTGCTGGCGCAGGTTGAGCAGCAGTCCGAAGGCGGGATAGTATTCGCCCAGGGTGGCCCGCATCTGTTCCTCCAGATAGCTGGTCTTCTGCTTGTTCAGCAGATCATCGAACCAGGGGGTGCTGTCCGGATAGCGGCCTACGCTGTACTTCTCCAGCTCGGCAGCCTTGGCAGCAGCCTCTATGGCATCGCTCAGGTCGCCCAGCTTGTCCACCAGGCCGATGCCCAGGGCCTGTTCACCCGTCCAGACACGTCCTTCGGCGATGGCCTTCACGTCGTCCTGCTTCATCTTGCGCCCGTCGGCCACGCGACCGGTAAAGAGCTCATAGCCCTGGTTGATGTGCTTCTGCAGCATGGCACTCTCCGTCTCGTTGAAGGGTCGGCCCATGGCACCCAGGTCGCTCATCGCATTGGTCTTCACTACGTCGAAGCCCAGTCCCAGCTTCTCCTTGAGCAGTTCGCTGGCATCGGGTATCATGCCGAAGATGCCTATGCTGCCTGTCAGCGTGCTGGCCTCGGCGAAGATCTGGTTGGCTGCGCAGGAGATGTAGTAGCCGCCGCTGGCAGCCATGCCGCCCATCGAGACGATGACGGGCTTCTTCTCCTTGAGCAGCATCACTTCCTTCCATATCTGTTCGCTGGCGTATGCGCTGCCGCCGCCGGAGTTCACGCGCAGTACCACGGCTTTCACTTTCTTGTTCTCGCGCAGGCGCTGCAGGTCCTTAACCACTTCTGTACCTACTATCTGGTGACCTGTGCTCATGCGCATGCCGCCGCTGCTCTCCACGATATCGCCATAGGCATAATAGACGGCAACCTCGTCAGACACCTTGTTCTTCAGCGTTTCGGCGTGAGCCACGTCCTTCAGCGTAACGAAGTGCAGGTTGTCGTCCTCGCCCAATCCGGCTTTCTCCTTCAGGATGCGCTTCACGTCGCTGATGTAGCACAGCGTGTCAACCAGGCCGCTCTTCACGCTCAGGGTGGGGAAGGAGAATACTGTCATGCTGTCGGCCAGTCCGTTCAGTTGGTCGGTTGTCATACTGCGCGAGGCCGCTACGTCCTTCTGCATATTGTTCCAGATACTGGTCAGGAAACTGGTCACCTGCTCGCGGTTCGCGTCGCTCATGCTGGTGTTGATGAAGGGCTCCACGGCGCTCTTGTATGTGCCTACCTTGAAGACCTGCATCTTAACGCCTACTTTCTCCAGCAGGCCCTTGAAGAAGATGGGCTCGCTGGCCAGACCGCTCCAGTCGAAGCTGCCTATGGGGTTCAGCATCACCTTGTCGGCCAGGGAACTCAGGTAGTAGGCATTCTTGCTGTAGCTGTCGCCGTAGGCCAGAATCCACTTGCCGCTCTCCTTGAAGCGTGCCAGGGCGTGGCGCAACTCCTCCACCATGGCCGGCGTGGCACTCAGAGCGCCGCCCTCCAGGTAGATACCTATGATGTTCTTGTTCTCTGCGGCCTTGTCCAGCGCCGTCAGCGCATCGTCCAGTGCAATCACCTCATCTTCACCGCCCATAAGGGCTGCAAAATCGAAAGGTAGATCCTCGCCACGTTCCTCTATGGAGGTGTTCAGGCTGATCTTCAGGATAGATTTCTTCTCGATGGGCGACGTCATGCCCTCACTGGCTGCCATGCCGGCAATGGAAATGATGCCGATGACGGTCATGATGATAGAGAAAAGAATCAGGCCGACAATAGTGGCCAAAGTGTACTTGAGAAAGTCTTTCATTTTGTTTTACTACATTAAATTAAGTTATTTTCTCAGCAAAAATACTGCTTCTTCGTGTAATGCCCAAATTTATTGCTCATTTTTATCTGAAAAGTGCAAAAAAACAATTCATCAGGTCCTGCGCACCCTTGTTCTCAGAACAGGAATATGCCTCAGAATGCCTAAATGTCATTCCTTACTGCCGCCCATCCGAAGGAACGATTGAGCGGTTTTTACCCCACGTAATGGACTACAGATTCTCCTGGTTGTGATTCAGGAGCAAAATTGCGGTTTTCTTCGGAAGACCATGATGCGGTGCATATAAGTTTCCCGTTATCTATATGGCTCGCGCACCTATGATAAAAAAGTATTACAAAAGGCCTTTTCTTAAAGTGTACCCCTATATACGCCCTGGGCAGAGAAAATTTCCTGCCTGCCCAGGAAAAAAATTCTCCCTGCCCAGGAAAAAATATTTCTCCAGGCAGGGAGCGTTAGAAAGCCCTTTTATTGAGAACTGTCTATCGGTCATAATTCTTGACAGATGAAGGGCAATAACAGATGTAGTGCAGCTTATTATCCCGAATCGCTCATTATCCCGAATCAGGTCGCTGCCCTGACTCAAATGGGACATTGATGCGGTTCAAATAGGACAACGAGCCGACTCAGTAAGATTGATGCCTCCAGGCGCATGGTCGTGTGCCTCGGGGCACATTGTCGTGCGCCACTGGGCGAATTATCGTTTGCCTAAGGCCACAGCCAAAGGTGAATTAACTTCTTTAACTTCCTAAACATGAGTGTATTATGATAAACATGTCATAGTCCTCTCATAGACTTCTCATGAACTTCTCATAGGCCTCTCATATTCTCCTCCAATCTTTCCATACCCTAGCCTTAGTCTTGGCATAGAGCACCTCGTATCCTTGTCCGCTATGTCTTTGCTATATGTCCGGTACTTGTCCGGTCTTACACCTGAAAAGTACCGGACAAATACCGGACATGTGTGGGAGCTACTCGCTTGCTGCATCCTTGTCCCGTTGTGGCTGTTCACTGGTACTGTTTGAGATGTCACTTTGAAGAGTTGGAGATGTTACTTTGAATATTATGACTTAAGTTTCGCTTGTTGCTCATCTTCTTTGCAGCTAAGAAGTTAAGTAGTTATCGCTTCGCTCGTCCGTAGGACAGAAGTTAAGCCATTACCTTCAGTTTATGTGTCCAGCTGCCTTATCATTCGGCTTAACTTCTTTAACTTCCGAAACATGAATACCTTAATATTATTCACGCGTACGCTCCCGCGCGCATTATATATAATAATGTGTATGAAGTTTTTTTTGCGTTTGTGCTGAAAAAAGTTGCGCTAATGTTTGGCTGTGTGGAAAAGTCGGCGTACCTTTGCACCCGCAAAACAGAGGACGTCTCTGGGCGTCCGCTTGTTTTCTGCGCCGAATGTGGCGCCCGTTCATTGACATGATTCCATAGACAATAGACAAGAGACGAGAAGAGTAAGCGAGAAGCGTAATATGATTCGGTAAGCCGGCTCTGTGTGTCCGTCCCGTCAGTAACCAAGGGGACATACAGACAACGCCCCGTGCCCAGCGCACGGGGCGTAAAGAGATTGACAATTACAATGAAGAGTTTGATCCTGGCTCAGGATGAACGCTAGCTACAGGCTTAACACATGCAAGTCGAGGGGCATCATGAATCAAGCTTGCTTGATTTGATGGCGACCGGCGCACGGGTGCGTAACACGTATCCAATCTGCCCATGGCTCAGGGATAGCCTTTCGAAAGAAAGATTAATACCTGATGGTTTCACGCCTCCGCATGGAGATGTGAATAAAGATTTATCGGCGATGGATGAGGATGCGTCCGATTAGGTAGTAGGCGGGGTAACGGCCCACCTAGCCTTCGATCGGTAGGGGCTCTGAGAGGAGGATCCCCCACACTGGAACTGAGACACGGTCCAGACTCCTACGGGAGGCAGCAGTGAGGAATATTGGTCAATGGTCGAGAGACTGAACCAGCCAAGTAGCGTGAGGGATGACTGCCCTATGGGTTGTAAACCTCTTTTGTTTGGGAATAAAGTGAGCCACGTGTGGCTTTTTGTATGTACCTTACGAATAAGCATCGGCTAATTCCGTGCCAGCAGCCGCGGTAATACGGAAGATGCGAGCGTTATCCGGATTTATTGGGTTTAAAGGGAGCGTAGGCGGCCCGTTAAGTCAGCGGTTAAATGTCAGTGCCCAACATTGGCATGCCGTTGATACTGGTGGGCTTGAATACACACAAGGATGGTGGAATTCGTTGTGTAGCGGTGAAATGCTTAGATATGACGAAGAACTCCGATTGCGAAGGCAGCCGTCTGGGGTGCGATTGACGCTGAGGCTCGAAAGTGCGGGAATCAAACAGGATTAGATACCCTGGTAGTCCGCACCGTAAACGATGAATGCTCGTTCTGGGCGATACAATGTCCGGGACCTAGGGAAACCATTAAGCATTCCACCTGGGGAGTACGCCGGCAACGGTGAAACTCAAAGGAATTGACGGGGGCCCGCACAAGCGGAGGAACATGTGGTTTAATTCGATGATACGCGAGGAACCTTACCCGGGCTTGAACTGCTGAGGAAGGATACAGAGATGTATCCGCCCTTCGGGGTCTCAGTGGAGGTGCTGCATGGTTGTCGTCAGCTCGTGCCGTGAGGTGTCGGCTTAAGTGCCATAACGAGCGCAACCCTTGTCATCAGTTGCCATCAGGTAAAGCTGGGCACTGTGGTGAGACTGCCATCGCAAGATGTGAGGAAGGTGGGGATGACGTCAAATCAGCACGGCCCTTACGTCCGGGGCTACACACGTGTTACAATGGGGGGCACAGCGCGCCGCTACCCGGCGACGGGATGCGAATCGTGAAATCCCCTCTCAGTTCGGACTGGAGTCTGCAACCCGACTCCACGAAGCTGGATTCGCTAGTAATCGCGCATCAGCCATGGCGCGGTGAATACGTTCCCGGGCCTTGTACACACCGCCCGTCAAGCCATGGGAGTCTGGAGCGCCTGAAGACTGTAACCGCAAGGAGCGGTCAAGGGTGAAACAGATGACTGGGGCTAAGTCGTAACAAGGTAGCCGTACCGGAAGGTGCGGCTGGAACACCTCCTTTCTGGAGACCTTTCAGAGAGATTTGCAAGGACCTTTCGATAGAGAAGCATTGTATTCCACATTGGGTCAAATAGACTCGAAACGAACATTGACATGATGGAAAGAACCATTGAACACGAGAATGCTTAGCAATAAGCAGTCGAGTAGTTCAAGAAGAGAAGAAAAGAGAAGGGCGCATGGAGGATGCCTAGGCTATAGGAGGCGAAGAAGGACGTGATAAGCTGCGAAAAGCTTCGGGGAGTTGCAAATAAACCGTGATCCGAAGATATCCGAATGGGGCAACCCGGCCGCAAGGTCATCTGTAGTAATACAGAAGCAGACGCTGTGAACTGAAACATCTAAGTAGCAGCAGGAATAGAAAACAAAAGTGATTCCCTAAGTAGTGGCGAGCGAACGGGGAGGAGCCCAAACCGGTACTGTTACGGCAGTATCGGGGTTATAGGAGCAGAGACACGCGAGGCGAAGTAAACTGGAACGACTTGGAAAAGTCGACCGAAGAGGGTGAAAGTCCCGTAGAGGTAAGCGACGCTGAGCCATCTGCCACCTGAGTAGCGCGGAACACGAGGAATTTTGCGTGAATTAGGCGGGACCATCCGCTAAGGCTAAATAGACCCTATAGACCGATAGTGAACAAGTACTGTGAAGGAAAGGTGAAAAGCACCGCGAACAGCGGAGTGAAATAGTTCCTGAAACCATGCGCTTACAACCTGTTGGAGCGGCATAAGCCGTAACAGCGTGCCTTTTGCATAATGAGCCTACGAGTTAGTCGTGCGCAGCGAGGTTAACGACTTAAGGTCGGGAGCCGAAGTGAAAGCGAGCCTGAATAGGGCGAGAAGTTGCGTGCGCTAGACGCGAAACCTTGTGATCTACCCTTGGCCAGGTTGAAGTTCCGGTAACACGGGATGGAGGACCGAACCAATAAACGTTGAAAAGTTTCTGGATGAGCTGAGGGTAGGGGTGAAAGGCCAATCAAACTGGGAAATAGCTCGTACTCCCCGAAATGCATTTAGGTGCAGCCTTGTAATAGTTATACAGAGGTAGAGCTACTGATAGGATGCGAGGGCTTCACCGCCTATCAAGTCCTGACAAACTCCGAATGCTGCTATAATGTTTTACAGGAGTGAGGGCGCGGGTGCTAACGTCCGTGTCCGAGAGAAGAAGAATTCAGACCATCAGCTAAGGTCCCGAAATATACGCTAAGTTGAACTAACGAGGTAGGATTGCACAGACAGCTAGGATGTTGGCTTGGAAGCAGCCATTCATTCAAAGAGTGCGTAACAGCTCACTAGTCGAGCGATCTTGCATGGATAATGATCGGGCATAAGCGTAATACCGAAGCTATGGGATATGCAGTAATGTATATCGGTAGGGGAGCATTCTAATCAGCGTTGAAGTCGAAGGTGTGAGCCACGGTGGAGCGGTTAGAAAAGCAAATGTAGGCATAAGTAACGATAAAGAGAGTGAGAAACTCTCTCGCCGAAAGACTCAGGGTTCCTGATCAACGTTAATCGGATCAGGGTAAGTCGGGAGCTAAGGATAACCCGAACGGGGAAGCCGATGACAAGAGGTTAAATATTCCCTCACCTGCTGCCAATGAAAGTGACGCTCAGTAAACTCATATGGGGACTGACGGAATAGTCCGCAGAGCCTAGACTTCGGTCGAAGCGAATATGAGGTAAAGAGCCGAGAAAAGCGAGGTAGCAGCCCGTACTGGAAACCGACACAGGTAGTTGGGTTGAGTATACTAAGGCGCTCGAGTGATCCACGGCTAAGGAACTCGGCAAATTGGTCCCGTAACTTAGGGAGAAGGGACGCCCTCTGAGAGGAGGGTCGCAGTGAAAGAGTCCAGGCAACTGTTTACCAAAAACACAGGGCTATGCTAAATTGAAAGATGAAGTATATGGCCTGACACCTGCCCGGTGCTGGAAGGTTAAGGAGAGATCTCAGCCGCGAGGCGAAGGGTTGAACTGAAGCCCCAGTAAACGGCGGCCGTAACTATAACGGTCCTAAGGTAGCGAAATTCCTTGTCGGGTAAGTTCCGACCTGCACGAATGGTGTAATGATCTGGACACTGTCTCAGCCGTGAGCTCGGTGAAATTGTAGTCCCGGTGAAGATGCCGGGTACCCGCAACGGGACGGAAAGACCCCGTGAACCTTTACTGCAGCTTTGCATTGTTCCTGGGTGACGGATGTGTAGGATAGGTCGGAGACAGAGAGTCGGGCACGCCAGTGTTCGAGGAGTCGCCGTTGAAATACGACCCTTACGTCATTTGGGATCTAACTCGGCAAGAGTCGAGGACATTGCATGGTGGGTAGTTTGACTGGGGTGGTCGCCTCCAAAAGAGTAACGGAGGCTTCCCAAGGTACCCTCACGACGATTGGTAACCGTCGGCAGAGTGTAATGATATAAGGGTGCTTGACTGTGAGGCCGACGAGCCGAGCAGGTAGGAAACTAGGGCATAGTGATCCGGCGGATCCGAGTGGAAGGTCCGTCGCTCAAAGGATAAAAGGTACTCCGGGGATAACAGGCTGATCGCCGCCAAGAGCTCATATCGACGCGGCGGTTTGGCACCTCGATGTCGGCTCGTCACATCCTGGGGCTGGAGAAGGTCCCAAGGGTTAGGCTGTTC
>JAEEGL010349378.1_pt1 | contig 12184 bp, 9 predicted proteins | sample 9134231 | NCBI WGS metagenome assembly JAEEGL01 (sample SAMN16246548, study PRJNA631951) | gut metagenome | biome: gut microbiome; feature: rumen; material: fiber-attached | host: Bos | place: Iran: Karaj | collected 2018-10
GCTAACGCCGTTAAGGAGTTAGTTATCTGCGGAATGCTCATGGCAATGCGTAACGTTCCCGCTGGTATCGAATGGGCTAAGGGCCTTGCTCCCAACGACGAGATGGACGTTGCTAAGCAGGTAGAGAAAGGCAAATCCAAATACGCAGGACACGAGATCTTCGGTAAGACTCTCGGCGTAGTCGGACTCGGTGCTATCGGCCGCAAGATCGCTGAAGCTTGCTCCGCTCTCGGAATGGACATCGTAGGCTATGACCCCTTCGTAACAGAGTGCGAAGGCGTTAAGGTTTACACAGACCTTAAGGAAATGCTCGCAGAAGCTGACATCGTAACCCTTCACCTTCCTGCAAACGATGCAACCAAGAAGATGATCAACGCTGACGTTATCTCCGCTATGAAGGACGGAGTTCTCCTTCTGAACTTCTCCAGAGACAAACTGGTCAACGAAGACGACCTTCTCGCTGCTCTTGAATCCGGTAAGGTTTCTCAGTACGTATGCGACTTCCCTAACGACCACATGGTTGGCAAGCCGGGCGTTATCCTTACTCCTCACCTTGGAGCATCCTCAGCAGAAGCTGAAGACAACTGCGCTGAAATGGCAGTTAAGGAGATCAGAGACTACTTCGAAGACGGAAACATCATCAACTCCGTTAACTTCGCTAAGCTTGACATGGGACAGCGTACAGGCTGCCGTGTTGCCCTCATGGTAAAGGATATGGAGAACCCTGTAGCAGAGGTTATGGATCTTCTTTCCGCTGCAAAGGCTCCCGTTACCAAGTGCATGGCATCCCAGAGCAAGTTTGGTCCCGCTTACGTTCTTGCAGAACTCAGCGAAGCTTGCGACGTAGAGATCAACGATCCTAAGGTAATGAGCGTACGCGTACTCAAATAATCCATCAGAGGTAAATAATGATCAAAAGCATGACAGGCTTCGGAAGAAGCGAATATTCAGACGGCAAAAGAAATATCACCTGTGAGATCAAATCAGTTAATCACAGATACTCCGACATAACAGTAAAGATGCCCAGGCGGTATTCTTTTGCGGAGGACAAGATCAAGCAGGCAGTTAAATCAAAGCTGGCCAGAGGTAAGGTGGACGTATCCATCAACGTTGAGAACGTCACCGAGAACGACGTGGTCATCAAGCTCAACCAGCTGGCTGCCAAACAGTACTATGACAATTTAAAAGAGCTCAAAGAGACCTTCGATCTCTCGGGCGACATCGACCTGGAACTTCTGGCCACCATGCCGGACGTGCTTAAGGCTGTGCCCGACGTGGACGATGAAGAAGAACTGACCAAGGCCATCCTCATTCCCGTGGCTGAAGCATCAGCCAACCTGGAAAAGATGCGTGCCATCGAAGGCGCCCGTCTGGCAGAGGACCTCATCAATAAGGGTGAGACCATCAAGTCCATCCTGGATCAGATCGAGGAGCGCTCCCCTCTCGTAGTCAAGGACTACATGGAAAAGCTCAGGGCAAGGATTGCAGAACTCCTGGACGGAGCAGCTGAGATCCCCGAAGACAGGATCTTAACAGAAGCTGCCATCTTCGCCGACAAATGTGCCATAGATGAAGAGATCACTCGTCTGAACTCACATCTTCTCCAGCTCAAGTCCATTTTGACCGGATCTGAAAGCACCGTTGGTAAGAAGCTTGACTTCCTGGTTCAGGAAATGAATCGCGAAGCCAACACCATCGGATCCAAGGCCAACGATATCACCATTACAAACCACATGCTGAACATCAAGGCCGAGATTGAAAAGATCCGCGAACAGGTACAGAACATAGAATAGCGAATACAATCACAGGAGCTGTCTCAAGTTTTGAGGCAGCTCCCTTTATTTTACAGTCATTATGAAAAAAACCTACTATTGACTGTAGGTTTTCAGAGTGATTTACAGTCATACTGTAAATCATTATACATTCAAAGAAGCGATCCCTTTAGATGTCAAGAACAATATTGACCGCTTTACACCCGATCAATGAAAGCCTCCACGACAGCGTTGAATTCTTTCGGTCTCTCGCGTGTCAGGTCATGAGCACTGCCCGGAAGCACGCATATCTCTCCATTTTTTGTCATGGACCTGTAATATACTGCAGCTTCAGGCGTTCCGTTGTCGTACTCGCCGCAAATATATAGTATCGGCACATTGATATCTTTCAGAAGAGGTGTTGAATCGGCTCCATGAAGCGTACCGGTTCCTGAAAACTCTGATTTTCCCCACATATACTCATAGACTGATACTCCATCCACGACTTTGGTATCAGGTTCCTTAGGAGTCCCATCCATGGCGCCCGGAACACGACTGTAGAAGTTATTGGTATATTGCTCGACTATCTTCTTGTACTCTTCGTCGTACTCGCCCTTCCCTTCACATTCGGTTATATGAGACCACATGCTGTCTCCATCAGGAAGAGTCCTTATCAGGCGCTCAGAGTCAGCCACCCATGTCTCAGTCCTGAGAAACGGACCGGATAGGATAATACCCTTAAGTCCCTTGGGTTTTTTGCGCGCCGCATATTCAACCGCAAGCATAGTCCCCCAGGAATGCCCGAGGATCACGAACTCATTAAATCCAAAATACTTCACCACCGTATCCAGCTCTTCCACGAAGTGCTCCACGGTGAAGAGTCCTTTTACCTTGTCAGCAGTGTCGTACTCATCAGACACATCACTTCCTGCTGACCCCAGCTGGTTATAGAACACTATAGGCCTATACTCAGCAAGCTCGCACTGCCTGAAGAAATAATAGCAGGCTGACCCAGGACCGCCATGAAGGAAGATAACGGGAATACCCGGCTTATCTTCACCCCAGATACGGTATAATATACTGCCTCCGTCAACAGGAATGTGGCCGGTCTTCATTCCTGCCGGCCACTCCCCGTTAAACATTGGCGTTTTATTAATGTACTTTACACTGTTGTTTTCTTTTGACTCCATTGATGCTCTTCCTTAAGTACTCCAGGAAAGGCTCCCATTCCTTTTCGAAGCCGAAGCTCTTAGGCCCAAAGCATGCCAGTCCCTTCTCTGTCATCCATGGCTTATCAGCCGGTAGGCAAAGAACGTCAACATGTTCTCCTGCTCTGGCATAAGGATTCATCTGAGGCGTCTTTTCATCCAGATCCAATACCACAACAAGTTCAGGAACAGTGACATATACTTCACCGTCCAGATAACTCATTATATTCTCATTCTGGTACCAGATGTGAAGCTCGTGTCCTTCAAACTCACCTTCACCTGTTATGTACATATCTCCGAATGTATAGCCATCTCTGGTCTCATAAGTGTTTTCGCGTATGATTCCGCTGAAGATCCTTTTGCCGCCTGCAGCTTCTGTAACTGTATCACCAAGATCAGAACCATTTGAAACTGCTTCTCTGAATGCTTTTCCGATCTTCTCGGCTCTGGTGATGGCACCGCGGATCACGGATGATCCGATATCCTTTGCAGGCGCCACGTGGTCAACGATAGACACACTGTTCCGTGATACAGCAGCAATGGCTCGCAAAATATCCTCTCCCCTCATATCATTGGGAAGATAGGTGATCACCATTGCCTCACCGAAGTCTGTGCAGGCTCCTAAGGGATACATGGGTATGTCATCCAGATAATATGTCGAATGCTGAAGAGCAGGAACAGACCTTCCTGCCGGGTCTCCGTCCATAATGATTCGGCCTGTCATAGCTGCCGTATAGAAAGCTATGGCTGAATTATCAGCGCCCAGCTCTGTGGATATCATTGCCGGTATATCCTTTCCAAGATACTTTTCTACAGCTTCAAGGGCGAATAGAGCAGGATCTTTCTCAGCTTTAGGCAGGCTGCCGAACTTCTCCTTCTCTTCTTCCGTCAAAGGAGAGATGGCGCCGCAATAATATGGCGTGCCGATCAGCATATCAGGATCGACTTCATCAAAATCAGCCAGGAGGAATTTTTTGCTCTTTTCAAGTGCTTCGTCTATCAGGGCTATTCCGTCCTTAAGGGTTCCCCCTCCTCCTGTTCCCAGGATGGCGCATCCGTAAAGGATATCCAAAAGATTTTCTCTTGTCAGTTCCCTCATTTTTATTCCTCCTTGTCAAACTCTTCGAGCTTATCATAATTGATGCATCTTACATAGTGACCTTCAGAAATGAATTTCTCCTCAGGGACCATTTCTTTGCAGGCCTCAGTAGCGTAAGGACATCTTGTGTGGAAAGTGCATCCCGGAGGCGGAGTGATAGGACTCGGTATCTGCCCCTCCAGAGTCCTGATGGAATCCATTCCCTGGGTGCCAATATGCGGTATGGCGTCAAACAGCGCCTTGGTATAAGGATGCACAGGGGCGTTGAAGATCTCGTCCGCTGGTCCGAATTCAACGATCCTTCCCAGATACATTACGGCTATCACGTTGGATAGTTCGTTTACAACAGCCAGATCGTGGGAGATCAGAATATTGGTAAGACCGAATTCCTTCTTCAGTTCCGTGATCAGCTCCAGGATCTGGTTCTGGGAAAACACGTCTATCGAGGACGTAGGCTCATCAAGTACAACAAGCTTGGGATTAGATGCAAGTGATCTGGCGATGGCGATCCTCTGTCTCTGTCCTCCTGAAAACTCATGAGGATACTTGTAGCAGGCGTCTTTATCAAGGCCTACCATATCAAGCAGTTCCACTACCCTCTTCACGCGTTCGTTTTCGCTCAGCTTCTCATATACATCAAGAGGCTCAGCCACGATCTCCTTGACAAGCCATCTCGGGTTCAAAGACCAGAATGGATCCTGGAAAACTATCTGCACGTTCTTCTTGAAGGCGTTATCGCCCTTCTTTTTCTTGCCGAGAACGCTCTTTCCTTCGAAGAACACCTCCCCGTCAGTAGGCGGGTAAAGCCCGAGGATAGTGTTTACCAAAGTGGATTTTCCGCATCCCGATTCGCCTACGATCCCAAGGGTCTCGCCCTTCTTTAGCTCAAAAGACACTCCATCCACAGCCTTTAGGGTCTGGTGCTTGATCTTCTTGAGTTCATCGTTTATATCAAAATATTTTTTGAGTTCATTTACTTTGAGTATGACTTCATCCGTCTCTACCTTTTCCTTCTTTTTAGCTTCGTCAAGGCAGGCGCTGAGAAGCATCTTCGTATATTCTTCTTTGGGATCAGTAACAACGTTTAAGGTCTCGCCCTCTTCGATTATCTTTGATCCGTGAAGGATGCCGATCCTGTCGCAAAAAGCAGAAACCAAACCCATATTGTTAGCTATGAAGAGCACCGTCAGGTTGTGCTTAGCCTGCAGTTCCTTAAGAAGCTTCAGGATGCTTGCCTGAATGGTAACGTCCAGATTTCTTGTGGGTTCATCAGCGATAAGGAATTCAGCTCCGCAGCAAAGCGCGAGCGCTATGATCACTCTCTGTCTCTGGCCACCCGAAAGCTGGTGTGGGTATTTACCGAGTACGGAGCCCGGATCCGGAAGCTTGACCTCGCCCAGAATGCGGACCGCTTCATCCACTGCGGATTTTTTGTTCAGTTCCGGATGGTTCCTGGTAAGAACGTCCACCATGGTCTGCTTCACGGTGAAAACCGGATTCAGGCAGCTCATGGGATCCTGGAATATCATGGCGATCTTCTTGCCTCGGATCTTGTTCTCCATATCCTTTATGGAGAGCTTCATAAGGTCCGTTCCATCCAGCATTACCTCCCCGGATTCTATTTTGCCGGGAGGACACTGGAGCAGCCTTAATATGGTAAGCGCCATTACGGTCTTGCCCTGGCCGGATTCTCCGACCAGGCCATAGATCTCACCCTTATCTATATGGATATGGCCGATATCCAGTACCGTATGCGTTCCTTCGTAGGATTTATGTGTTACTACTAAATTGTTTATTTCAAAGTATGACACGCTATCCCTCCTTTCTAACGCTTACGGGTCTTGGGATCCATGATCTCACGGAGAGCATCGCCAATAAGATTGAAGCAGAGCACCGTGATAAAGATCGCTATTCCCGGGAAGATGCAGTACCACCATTTGTCGGGGAAGAATGTGCGTCCGGTGGAGATCATGAGTCCCCACTCAGGAGTAGGAGCAGATGCTCCCAATCCCAGGAAGCTCAGACCTGCAACGGTCAGGATCAGTCCGCCGGTGTCCATTGATGCCTGCACGATAACAGGGCTCAGACAGTTGGGCAGAATGTGCTTGATGATTATCTTCCACCTCGGCGTTCCGATGGTCTCGGCCGCCTGGATGAATACTCTCTCCTTGATGGATACAGCCTGTCCTCGTACAAGTCTCGTATACCAGGGCCACCATGAAAGCACCGTGGCAAGACAAGCGTTGGTAAGGCTCTTTCCCATGACTGCTACAAAGGCTATAGCCAGGAGCAGCGGCGGGAATGACAGGAATACGTCTGTGATCCTCATGATCAGATTGTCTACCCAGCCTCCGTAGGCTCCTGCTATGGCTCCGAGAGGTACGCCGATCAGAAGAGCAAGGCCTACAGCGAGGATAGCTGCCGTTAGTGATATCCTTCCGCCATATACCACCCTGGAGAATACGTCTCTACCCAGCTCATCCGTTCCGAACCAGTGCTCGGATGAAGGCGGAAGCAGTTTCTCTGATATGTGCGCTTCATCAGCAATATCCTCAGGATAAGGCACAATGAGGGGCGCGAATATGGCGCTCAGTATCAGTACCAGTATCACGATCATGGCACCTGCCGAAAGCGGGTTCCTGAAAAGAAGATACATGCTTTCCTTGAAGCTTTCCCATTTAGGTTTAAGGGATTGTAAGATATTATTCATGACCACACCCCCCTATAACCTTATTCTCGGATCGGACGCTATGATGATATCGGCCAGGAGGTTAAGTATGATATAACACAATGAACCGAAAAGCGTCACGCCTATAATGGCGGGCGTATCAAGCGTCGTAACCGCATCAGAGATATATTTTCCTATGCCCGGCCATGCGAAGATAGCCTCCACCAGGAAGGTATCCGTAAGTGTATAGCCCATGGCGAGTGCCACGTCCGTGGCTGTTGCTCCGAGAGAGTTTTTAAGAGCGTATTTCCAGAGCATTCTGGATTCTTTGATACCGTAGGATCTGCCCGCTGTGATATAGTCCTCGTTCAGGATCTCCAGAAGCGCCGATCTGGTCATTCTGGCAACCAGCCCTATCGGGTACAGGGCTATGGTTATGCACGGAAGGATCAGGTGTTTCAGAGCATCCAGGAACATGGGGATATTTCCCGTAAGCAGGCAGTCCAGACACAGCATTCCGGTGATGACCGGCTTCTCGTAGAAGATGGTCATCTCTACAGAGATCTCTCCTCCTACAGGAAGCAACTGCAGAGTCTTATAAAAGATCAGCTGGAGAAACAGCGCAACCCAGAAGGTCGGAAGCGAGATCGCGCCTATGCTGAAGACACGCGAGACATGGTCAAACAGCCGATCCTTCTTCTTGGCTGAATATATGCCTAACGGTATTCCTATTATTACGGCAAGTATGAAAGCCAGTAAGACCAGCTCCAGAGTTGCCGGTATATACTGCTTGAGTTCTTTGATAACAGGGCGCTTGTTGGTGAGTGATTTGCCCAGATCGCCGTGCAGAAGATCCGAGATGTAGTGCCCGTACTGGACGATCAGAGGATCGTCCAATCCGAGCTCCTGTCTTGCCTGTTCGATCTGCTCAGGGGTGGCACGGGTGCCGGCCCATTTGGAAGCAGGATCTGAAGGCAGGACTCTGGCGATAATGAACGTAATGGTCACTACACCGAAGATCACGATCAGACTCAGCAGTATTCTTTTCAAAATATACTTTTTCATGACTTGATCTCCGAACTAAGTCTCAGGGTCAGTGTTGTTTTGAAAGTTTTTCAGGACCCCGGCTTATTGCTTCGTTACGTTGTAATAAGGTATGCAGGTAGGATATGCGGGATTCTCATGAACTCCCGTTACAGAGTTTGAAATAGCATATACGTGGATCATGTCATACATTGGTATCATGTCAGCATTGTCATATACCATCTTCTGGACCTCTATATACTCCTGCTCGGCTTTATCTCTGTCTATAGCTGTATTGATAACAGCATCATCGATCAGCTCATCATACTTCGGATCTGAAATGTATGCCAGGTTGAAATAGATATTATCCTCTGAGTGTACAAGTGATGTGAACCAGCTCATGGGATCAGCATAGTCAGGCCACCACTGCATGAGGAAAATGTCCTGTCTGTCTTCCGGTTTGTTGGATCTTGCCTTATCCCACTGAGCGTCCCATTCCATGGGGTTGAGCTGAAGTTCAATACCCAGTTTCTTCAGATTCACCTGGAAGAGCTGGCAAAGGCTGTCATATTCGCCTACGCCTGTAGCATAGGTGAGTGTTATCTTCATTCCATCATAGTCAAGTCCTGATTTGTCCAGGCATTCCTTGGCTTTATCAAGGTTCGTTTCATAAGAGCCTATGGACTCATCATGGCCCCATAAGCCTCTTGTAACAAGTCCGGACGACTCCTGAGCATTACCCTCTATAACATCTACGATGGTATCCTCATATGGGAATGCATAAGCGAGAGCTCTTCTGAAGTCCGCGTTGCTGCAGGGCTCGCAATCATGGTTCAGGAAAAGTATCGTATTGGTGAATGTGTTGGCATTCTCAATGGTCAGCACATCGGTCTCTTCTCTCATGGCCTTAACGTCGGTTGCAGCAAGACCGTCAGTGATCTGTGCTTCGCCTGTCTCCAGAAGCTGACGTCTGGCTGAAGACTCTGCGGTCTCCTTGACGATGACGTTCTTGTACTGATTGTCCTGCCAGCCGCCTCTGTAATCCTCATAGGCTTTGAGGACTACGGAGTCACCTGTGGCCTGGGCTATAGTATAAGGACCGGTTCCTCCATCGTTTCCTTCGTTGAACCATTCTGTATCATTCTCAAGAGCTGCATCAGACACTACGAATGCTGCATAAGCTGCAGAAGCGATGATGTCGATAGGTGCGGCATAGCTCAATTTAAATGTTACTTCATAGTCGCCGGTAGCTTCAACGCTCTCTACAGCATCCCAGATGTAAGCAGCACCCATTCCCATCTCAATAGTGGCGTTGATGGAGTTGGCTACGTTCTGAGCGTTCATAGCGGTGCCGTCATGGAAGGTAACATCATCTCTTATCTGGAAGATCCAGGTAAGGCCCTCATCCTGTGATTCCCAGGAAGTGGCGAGAAGAGGCTCTACATCGCCGGTCTCATCATTATAATGAGTAAGGGTCTCATATACGTTGTTCAAAATCATTACTCCATTGGAGTTCTCTGATCTGGGATCAAGAGTTACATAAGGCTGCTGGCCATATGTATGGTATAAAACGTCGCTTACTTGAGGTGTACCGCCTCCGTCTGAGGAGCCTCCTCCGCAGGCTGAGAAGCAAAATACTACTGCAAGTATCAATAAAACTGATAATAACTTTTTCATTTCCTTCCTCCTACTTTTCTGTAATAAAGAGATAAATCCTATGATTAAATTATAACATATCAAAAATCATTTGTATTTGTCTCTAAGGATGAAAATAAAAGACCGCTTTTGTATAATCTATACAAAAGCGGTTGTTGTATATATCACCTTTATTATCTTTATTGATCTATGAGCCGTTTCAGCGCCAGAGCTTTATAAAGCTCTATCATCTCAGGCATTTCCGTTACCTTGCATCCTATGATCTCAGATGCTTTTTTCAGTCTGTACTTGACCGTATTGACATGGATATATAAATTATTTGCAGTGTCATTAAGGCTCATATGCGAATCGAAATAGAAGGAAGTCAGAGTATCTGCGATCTCCCTGATGGATTCACCGCTGAAGTGCTCAAGACGTCTAAGGACATCCATCTCATTTATGATGCTTTCCTCTCCCAATGATATTATATCCCTCATCTGCTTGGCAAACAGTATCTCGTTATAGCTTAGGATATATGCTTTATTATACAGCTTCCTTGCATCATCGAAGTAGGCTGTAACATTTTGATAAGCCTTTCTCACTTCAGACGGGTCCGTCAGATTCCTGGCATAGACGCATATCGGCTCCATCCCCTTCTCTCTCATGCTTTCATTCAGCATCTCCAGGGTAGAGATCCAGTGTGCTGAGATACCGTCATCCATAAAGGCTACAACATCTCCGGAATAGATATCAACAGCAAAATCATGGCAGTTACTGGTCAGGTGTTCCTTGACCTCATTAAGGATCGCCTCCCCTTGAGGCAGAAACAGCCGCGGATCTCTGTAAATGATCATATTTGTGAGTTTGGAGGAATCTATCCCCATATTTTTTGCAAGTTTGCGCATCCTGATAGGATCATCTCCTATTATCGCTCTGATAAGCTGTTCGCTGCCTATGATCTCACGACTATCATCAGCTGTCATCTTTAGATAGAGTCTGATAACGTCGGTGATCTGCTCCACAACGGTTTTTTTGAAACCGTCAGAGCCTGTTACTATCAAATGCACCTTGCCTCCGGGGACATCCTCCAAATTGACTATTTCAAAGGGTTCATTATATCTTCCTGAAGATATCCTACTCAGGATCTCATTTATGTCTCTTTCAAGTATCTTCGGCCATCCTGCAAAGGCTCTCAGCCTCCAGTCATTTTCTGTAAGTGCAATGGTAAGATGAAGATAATTGCTAAGAAGTCTTAAGAGAGTCGATATGTTCTGCTGATTCTTGGGAAGAGAGACCAGGGTCTCCATAATGGATGATCCAAAATACTCATTCTTGTTCTTATAATCTGCAATCAGTTCAGATATCTCGGCTATTGCTTCCGAGTACCTTAGCTGAAACTGGTCTCTGGGCATGACGATTATAGGGTATCCCACTTCATCAGCGAAATCGATTACCCTTTGATCCAGTTCTTTTACAAAAAGATCAAAATAGTAAATGATGATGCCTGCTTCACCTAAAGAAAAAGAGTCCTTTATCTGGGCGAATACTTTTTCAGGCTCATTCATCAGGCATGAAAACGCAGTGATCAGTATGTCGGAGCCCTCATAGTCCTGATTATTGAACAGCACATCCTGGACTTCAATGATCTCAGTTTCCGTATTGTTGTGGATCTTTGATTCCTTCTCCAGAACATCGCTGTAACTGGAATACTCCATTACAGTCACTGCTGTAACAACGTTTTCAAGGCCTCCCTTGCCTGCAATGATCTCTGCGTCTTTCATACAGGGAAGCCTCATTATGTCTCTTACTGTAACACTCATTTTATATTATCTTTCCCGGTGTTATTACCTGCTCGTGCGTTTTTTGCGGTTCTTCTCGACGCGCTTCTCGTGCGCTTCCTTCTGGAGGCGCTTCTTCGTCTTCGGCTTCATGACTGAGAAGCCGAAACGGCCGAGAGGCTTTCTGTTCACAGTATAATAGTGACCGTGGATGTATGCAAGGAGCCCTGCCTTCACCACATCGAAATGTCCGTCCTCATCAATGATACTCTCGTCCACGTGGACTTTGACTATCTCAGCCATGAACATGTCGTGGGAGCCCAGTTCCTTCATTTCGGTCACCCTGCACTCAAGGTTCACAGGTGACTCCGCGATCATGGGGCATTTTACCTCGGATGCAGCCTCCTTCGTGAGCTTCATTTCCTTCCACTTGTCAACGTCTCTTCCGGACTTCACTCCGCACCAGTCTGTCTGCCTCGCGAGGTCCTCCGTGGTCAAGTTGATGACGAATTCGCCTGTCTTCATGAGGATGTCATGTGAGTGGCGCTTTTTCTGGACGGATATGTAGGTCATCGGCGGTCTGGAATTGATGATCCCGGTCCACGCTATCGTTATTATATTGGCTTCATCGCCTTCCCCAAGGCTCACCATCACGGCGGGCACCGGTGAAAGCATTTCTGAGCCTTTGAATTCTCTTTTCATATCTTTTTTCCTTCCTTGGGAGTCACGTAGACGGTCCTGTTGTTGGTGAAGATCACCATGCCGGGCTTGGCGCCGGCGGGCTTTTTGACGAAGCGGATGGGCACGTAATCCACGGGCACGTTCTCCGAAGTGGAGGCTTTGGAATGGAAGGCTGCGATGGCTGCTGCCTCAAAAATATCCTCCTCGGATATCTCCCCTCCCCCCGCCTGCACCAGCACATGAGACCCTGGTATATCCTTGGTGTGGAGCCACAGATCGCCCTTATTAGCCATTTTCAGGGTGATCTGGTCATTCTCCTTGTTGTTGCGTCCAACGAGGCA
>JAEEGL010565323.1_pt1 | contig 12184 bp, 7 predicted proteins | sample 9134231 | NCBI WGS metagenome assembly JAEEGL01 (sample SAMN16246548, study PRJNA631951) | gut metagenome | biome: gut microbiome; feature: rumen; material: fiber-attached | host: Bos | place: Iran: Karaj | collected 2018-10
CATTTCCAACCACGTTGGCGACTGCAGACCTCCTTGCGTACTGAACTGCCCTGCAAACACAGACTGCCAGGGTTACGTAGGACTTATCGCGAACGGCGAATACGAAAAGGCTCTCGAGCTCATCAAGGAGAAGATTCCTCTTCCTGCTTCGCTCGGAAGAGTATGTCCGCATCCTTGCGAAAAGGCATGCAGAAGAGGCCTCGTAGACGAGCCGGTTTCGATCCAGTACCTGAAGAGATTCGCGGCTGACCTCGACCTCGAGGAAGCTTCGTTCATCCCTGACTGTGCTGAAGACACGGGCAAGTGCGTAGCCGTTATCGGCGCGGGCCCTATGGGTCTTTCGACCGCATACTTCCTGAGAAGAATGGGTCACGCCGTAACAGTATTCGAAGCTATGCCTAAGCCGGGCGGAATGCTTCGCTACGGTATTCCTGAATACAGACTTCCTAAGGAAGTCATCGACGAAGAAGTCGCTATCTTCGAAGAGATGGGAATCGAGTTCGCTTACAACACAAAGGTAGGCAAGGACATTTCGTTCAACACTCTGAGAAGCGAATACGACGCTGTAGTTCTCGGCATCGGCGCATGGTCCTCGACCGGCGTAGGCTGCAAGGGTGAGGACGCTAAGGGCGTTGTAGGCGGTATCGACTTCCTGCGCAAGGTAGTTACAAACGAGCCTATCTCGCTCGGCAAGAACGTAGCGATCGTCGGCGGCGGAAACGTTGCGATGGACGCTTGCAGAACTGCCGTAAGAATGGGCGCCGAGAAGGTTTACAACATCTACAGAAGAACGAAGGACGAGATGCCTGCCGATCCGATGGAAATCGAAGAAGCCGAAGAAGAGGGCGTAATCTTCCTGAACCTGAGAAACCCTCTCGAAGTCAAGGCTGACAAGAACGGTCACATCAAGCAGCTCGTGCTCCAGGTTATGGAACTCGGCGAGCCTGACAAGTCCGGACGCCGCGCTCCTGTTCCTGTAAAGGGCAAGACCGAGACTATCGACGTCGACACGATGATCCAGGCTATCGGCCAGAAGGTTGACGCCGGCGCGTTCAGACTCGACAAGACGAAGAAGGGCGCGGTTGCGTACGACAAGGAAACGTTCATGACGAGCATCCCTGGCGTATTCGCAGGCGGCGACGGCGGAAACGACAAGATCTCGATCGCTGTCGAAGCTGTAGCTGACGCGAAGAAGTGCGCCGCTTCCGTAGACGGATACCTCAGAGGCGAAGAGGTCAAGTACAGAAAGCGCTTTGTTGTTGAGAGAGACGACCTCACGGCCGAATCCTTCGAAGACAGAGAAAAGATGTGCAGACCTGAGCTGGATATGCTCTCGCCTGAGGAAAGAAAAGACAACTTCACTGAAGTTTACGCGGGTTACACAGAAGAGCAGGCTCTGGCAGAAGCAAACAGATGTCTGGAATGCGGCTGCCACGACTACTTCGAATGCCAGCTCGTTGACCTCGCTAACCAGTACGACGTACATCCTGAGAGATTCGCGGGCGACAAGAACACCGTTGAATTCGAGGATGATCATCCGTTCATCGTAAGAGACCCGAACAAGTGCATCCTCTGCGGCAAGTGCGTAAGAGTCTGCGACGAAGTTATGGGAATCGGTGCTCTGGGACTCGTTCACAGAGGATTTGATACGGTTGTTAAGCCTGCGCTTGAACTGCCTCTGGCTGAATCGGGCTGCATCTGCTGCGGTCAGTGCGTAACCGTCTGCCCGACGGGCGCTCTGCAGGAGAGACTGTCGATCGCCAAGGAAGTTCCTGTTGCTACGGACTGCGTAGAGACTACCTGCTCGTACTGCTCGGTAGGCTGCACGTTCGACCTCGAGTCGTACGGCGATATGCTTATCAAGTCGTGCCCGAGCAAGGCAGGCGCTGTAAACGCGGGCGTTGGCTGCGGCAAGGGCAAGTGGGGCTTTGACTGCTCGCTGCTCGAAGACAAGCTCGTTGATCCGCTCATCAAGGACGGCAAGAACTTCAGAGAGACGGATTACCACGAAGCTATCGTTCTGACGGCGAAGAAGGCTGAAAGAATCGCGAACATCTACGGCAAGGACGCTGTAGCGGTTGCGATCTCCGACAGATTCACGAACGAAGAAGCATACGTAATGAAGAAGATGGCGGACGCTATGGGCGCCAAGACCCTCTGCTTCAACAGCAGAAAGAGCGGTATCGCTCCTGTTCTCGGATTCGACGCTTCCCCGAACACCATCGACGAGATGCTGTCGACCGACCTCATCCTGGCTATCGGCTACAACGCTGTAGACAACCCGGTAATCCAGATCAAGATGAAGCAGGCTGCTGAAAACGGCGCTAAGGTTATCATGATCAACCCTAAGGGATATGATTTCCACAACGTACCGTTCGCTCAGACTATCTACACCAAGAACGACGCTTCCGTAGTCGCTGAGATCGCAAAGGCTCTCATCGACATGGGCAAGAAGTCCGACGCTAAGGGCTTCGCGGCGTTCAAGAAGAGCCTCGCGGACGTTAAGGTTTCGAAGGATATGGCTGCAGTTGCCGAAGCTTACGCAAAGGCAAAGAAGGCTATGATCGTTTACAACCAGAACTTCGTAACCGTTGACGTAGCGACGCTTATCGCTGAGATCGCAGTTCTCTCCGGCCACATCGGTTCCGCGAGAGACGGTATCCTCCAGGTTAAGCCTAAGAACAACTCCCAGGGCCTCATCGACCTCGGCATCACCGCGGGCGCTGAAGCAATGGACGGCGTAAAGGCTCTGATCGACTTCGGCGAGGACGTTGATCCTAAGTATCTGAAGGGCCTCGAATTCCTGATGGTAGTTGACACTCACATGACAGCTACAGGCTCCAAGGCTGACGTAGTTCTGCCTGGTACCGGATTCGCAAGCACCAACGGTACTTACACCAACACCGAGAGAAGACTTCAGGCTGTAAATCAGGCTATCGACGAAGACGTAGTATTCAACAACTGGGAGATCGCGGATGAGATCGCTCACGTATTCGAATACGAGTTCGGATTCGAAGAAGAGTACGACATCTCGGCTGAGATGGACGAGACCGTTCCGGCGTACAAGAACGCTGAGATCGGCGAAGTACTCGGCGGAGTTCTCGCTCCTGCGGCATGCAAGTTCAGCGCGTTCGCCAAGGCGAAGTTCGTTGATCCGCAGCCGTGCACCGATAACCTCATGAACGTTATCGCTGAGCGTCTTCCGAAGCCTGCTTACAAATAGTTAAAACTGTTGTAAGTCCGGTCCGGAAGAAGTATAATCCAAAGTAATAACTGTATGATGCCCGCCGGGGCCCCGGCGGGCGTATACGGGCCATTAGCGCAGCTGGGAGCGCGCCACACTGGCAGTGTGGAGGTCACGAGTTCGAGTCTCGTATGGTCCACCAGATAAGAACGGTGATTTAACAGATTACCGTTCTTTTATTTTTGTGGTAAAATACAGGCATCAAGAGGAACGGCAACTATGGTCTTTTTACAAGCGCATCAACTGAATATAATGCTGTTTATGAGCGGCATCTGCTGCGTTCTGGCTATACTGACGGTAACGACAAAGGCGCTTCCGCCTAAGAGGAGGCGCATCCTTGCGCTGCTGGAGACCGCCGCGATGATCCTTCTGATGTCAGACAGATTCGCGTACATATACAGGGGAGATCCGTCGACGCTCGGATACTGGATGGTCCGGATCTGCAATTTCCTGGTATACTTCATGACGCTGTACATCTCGCACGCGCTGACGCTGTACCTGACCGAGCTCTTCCGCAACGAGGGCGGACTGAAGAGCGTTCCGAAGCGTCTGATGATCGCCGAATGGATCTTCGCCATAGGCATGATCCTACTGATCGTAGCGCAGTTCACCGGACTCTACTATACGTTCGACGCGACCAACACGTATCAGCGCGCCCCGGCGAACATCCTGTGCTACGTCGCGCCGTTCCTGATCACGTTTCTGCAGATCTCGGTCGTCGTTCAGTACCGCAAACACCTCAGGCCTCTGATCTTTCTTTCTATCGGGCTTAACACGCTCGTGCCGCTGATCGCGTCGATCATACAGATATTTACGTACGGCCTGTCGCTGACCAATATGACGGTCGTTGGCATGTCGATCTGTCTGTACATCTTCGTAGTCATCGACCTGAGCGAAACCGCTGAGCACGCAAAGAATATGGAGATCGAGTTCTACCGCGAGGAGAAGGAACGCGAGCACGACATGTTCGAGCAGACCGCCGAAGCGCTGGCGAGCGCCATAGATGCCAAGGACAGGTACACTCACGGCCATTCCAGCCGCGTCGCGCAATACTCACGGATGATCGCTCAGGATGCCGGCAAATCGGACGAAGAAAGCGAACAGATATATTTCGCGGCGCTGCTCCACGACGTCGGCAAGATCGGCGTCGCGGACACCATTATAAACAAGGACGGCAAGCTGACTGACGAGGAGTTCGCCGAGATCAAGAAGCATCCGCTGTTCGGGAGCCGGATACTGTCCAGGATCCACCAGTCGCCGGAACTCCAGATCGGCGCGCGCAGCCACCACGAGCGCTACGACGGCAAGGGCTATCCGGACGGCCTCAAGGGTGAAGATATCCCGGAAATGGCGCGCATCATCGGCGTAGCGGACTCTTACGACGCTATGACTTCAAAGCGAAGCTACCGCGATCCGCTGCCGCAGGAGCGCGTCCGCAAGGAAATCGCAGATGGCATGGGGACTCAGTTCGACCCGAAGTTCGCGGAGATCATGCTCCGCAGGATCGATCAGGACAGCGGGTACACCATGAAAGAAAACGCCTCCCGGGATGAGAAGGCGTTTGCGGATTACGATAACGAACCGGCCGGATGACGGATCCGGCCGGGTATAATAAACTATTAAGGTTCTTATATAATCAGATAATCAGGGATCAGACACCCTGCGTAAGGTACGTCGCGAATACGCCGATTATCCCTCTGTATTCGAGCCAGCGGTCTTCTTCCGAATAGCCGTCCCTGACCCTGAAAAACAGTCTTTTCCTGCCGGGATCTCCGACGGAGTATTCCTCAAATCCGAATGCCGTGACCGTATGGTCGCGGTATTGTTTTGAGAAGGCGATGTTGAGAAGGACGGGGCGTCCGGCTAGTATCTCGTCTACAGCCTTTTTCTTCGCGAAAAGGCTGTTTGCGGCTCCGCAAGGGGAGGATGCCGCCTTAAAGCATTGTCTTAAGAAAAGCGATTCCTTGCTCAACCTTGTATAGTAATCTATTTCGCCGTTTCTGATCCTCGAGAAACCGCTGCCGGCAGTTCGTTTACATAATTCTAAATATGTATCGAAGTCGTTCCGGCCTCCGGACGCGAACACGAGAAGGCACGCAGCGGCGTTTACGACGCAGCCGTTTGTATCGCTGATGATATACGCCGGCACAAGGCTCTCGCCGACGCATGCCGAGCGCAGCTTTTTTATTTCCGAACCGGGATGCGCTGCGCTGAGATACGCGGCGGGATCGCCGATAGTCAGCGTTTTTTTCTTTTCGGTCATGTCTGAGCGTTTCATACGTAAATAATAGCATATTACCGGGCAAAATTACACGCGGTATTGTAAAAACATCGGATACGGGCAACCGCGTAATCGTTGGAATTTCAACGATTTCAAAAAGTCTCGGCAAAATAACCGGAAAGCGATGTAAAAACCTGCGGCGTTTCAGCGGCTTGAATTCGGGCGCGTTTTCGAGCATACTGTTGTTGTCCGCTTCGTACAGAGCATCAGACGCAAAAGGGAGCATTATGAAACAGAACGATATTGAGAAAACTATCGGAGAATCGGCCGGCAGGCTGGCAGAAAGCGCGGTCGAACGTTCGATCGTACGGATCACGTATTACGAAGAGATACTGAACAGGACGCGCGAGATCATCGCCGAACAGGCGCAGCGCGGAAAGCTGAGCCGTTTTCAGGAGCTTCAGGACTGTCTGAACGAGCTGGAAGACTATTACGCGAGCCCCGAATGGAAGGACGACTTCGCGCTCGACGAGTCGGGAGAACTGCCGGCCTCGCTCAGACGAGGAGTGCTTTCCGAGGACGGGCTCGACCACGCGCTCGACGACGGCATAAAACTGACATTTGACGCCCTGAATGAACTTCTGGAGCTGCCGTACGCGCTGATCGATATCTTTCCCGAAAGGGTGCCCGAAAACCGCTCAGAGAGCTATTCTGAGGCCGAGAAGCGCTATCTGGATCCGGAGAGGCTTCGCGGCATACGCGGAAAGATCGCGGAGGTGCTCATAAAGCTCGGGTGTTATTTCGAAATAAGCGTAAACCGTTCCGACGAGCCGCGGTGGACGAACGATCCTTCACCTGACAAGATAGCGAGCCTGTTCGCCGACGGATCTGAAGTGTTCGAAATCCGCGTCGTGTTCCCGTCGGAAAACGCGCTCTTCGTTATGGACGGCTGCGACACTTACGCGACGATGTACGGCGCTTCGGAAAGGCTTTCGGAGCTGGCGGCAAAGCTTTCGGCTTCCGAAGGACTGTTTCTCTGGACGCCCGACGCGGATCAGTGACGCGGACGCCCGACGCGGCTCCTGATGCGGAAGACGGATCTGTGCGCCTGACGCAGACGAAGCCGCCGACACCGCCGCCGAATTGCTTCCATAGCTTCGGATTATATGATAAAATATCACCGTACAGTATTTTGAAGACGTCTGTAAAAAAGCGTCTTTTGCATATTAATATTGGTTCGGGAGGGAAGACACATGAAGAAAAGATTTAAGAAACTAATTCCGGCCGTTCTTATGGCGGCGATGCTGATCATGCTGCTCTGCGGCTGCATGTACGAGGGAATCGACGCGAATATCAACCAGGACGGCTCCGGCACCGTTAAGGTGAGCGTAGGATACACTCAGGAAGTCTACGATATGATGCAGGAAGACGAATCCGAGAAGGTGGATCTTAACGAGTTGGAGAAATTCGTGAGAAACGGTGAGACTTACTACGGAAACACCGAAAACAAGACTTTCGCGAATCTCGAAGAGCTGAACGCCATTCTGTCGGGCGAATCCGGCGAAGACTCGCAGGAGTTCCAGATGGATGACAGCTCGTCGGTCAAGGTCGAGAAGACCGCGAACGGCGGTTTCCTGCTCACGCTTACAGCAACTCCGGAAGCAGAGGATACGTCGGATGAAGATGCGGAATCCGCGGAGAATCTCGATATCGACCTCAGCGACGAGGACGTTGAATCGATGGCATCGGGCATGGACATCGAGATGGTATTCAACTTCCCGTACAACGTAAAGCAGACCGCGGGAGCGAACGCGGGCATCGCTGTCGAAGGCAAAAAGCTTACTATCGGGATGGTGGCAGTCGCCGAGGAGCTGAACGGTAAAAGCGAAGTGTTCAAGTTCACCGCCGAGCCGGGCAACAAGGCTGCGGGCGCTCAGAGCGCAGTGGCAAGCAAGCAGAACCTTATGGTGAACGGCGTTGCCAAGGACGTTGAAATGTACAACATCGACGGCCGCAACTACTTCAAGCTTCGCGACATTGCATACATGCTGAACGGAACGGGAAGCCAGTTCAACGTGGATTACGACTCGGCGAACAAGACTATGGTAATCGAAAAGGGCAAGGCATATACGACGACCAACGGCACTGAGATGCAGGTCGGAAAGGATAATTCCGCTACGACGCGCCGCTCGACCCAGGCACTCAAGGTCGACGATGAGATGATTTCGGGCCTCACGGTGTATAACATCGGCGGCGTAAACTTCTTCCAGCTCCGCGAGCTCGGAGATCTCGTCGGTTTTGAGGTCGGCTACGTACCTGAAACAAAGACGGCTACCGTAACGAGCAAATAAAACAGAAACCGTATAAAAATGTCACACTTTTGCGCCTAATGCACAATGGTGTGACATTTTTTACTGCTTCGGACGGCCTCCGGACGCCCGTACAGGCCTGCAAACGGGTATTTCGCATTGGCACAGATGTTGCTTCTGTATATCCACGTAGGTTTTTACGATTTTTTATCGATCACGGAGGTATAGATATGTCATTAGAGAAAAAGATCGCCGTTGTAACGGGCGGCGCGAGGGGAATCGGCAGAGCTACGGCGCTCAAGCTTGCTTCTGAGGGCGCGACTGTAATCGTCGGCGGCCGCAAATACGAGAAGGACGTCATCAAGGTCAGCAAGGACCACGACAGGATCTTCGAGGGCTGCATGGACGTTTCGGACAAGGCTTCTGTCGACAGGTTCTTTGAACTCGTACTCGCCAAGTTCGGTACAGTCGATATTCTCGTCAACAACGCGGGCATCACAGCTCCGCTTACGCCGTTCGAGGAAGTTCCGAAGGCAAACTGGGACAGGATGCTCGATACGAACACTTTCGGTCTCGTTTACTGCGTTCAGGCCGTAATTCCTGTCATGAAGAAAAACAGATACGGCAAGATCGTAAACTCGGCTTCGATAGCGGGCGAGATCGGCGGCATCCGCACTGAAGCGAGCTACGCGATGTCGAAGGCAGCCAACATCTGCCTGACGTATTCGCTGGCCAAGTATCTCGGACCTTACAACGTTAACGTTAACTGCGTTTCGCCGGGAGTCATCGCTACTGATATGACCGCTTCGCTCGACGCCATCGACCTTGACGCGTTCCCGCTCAGAAGGATCGGAACTCCTGAGGACGTGGCTAACTGCATCGCGTTCCTGTGCAGCGAGGACGCTTCGTATCTCACGGGCGTCGTACTCGACGTAAACGGCGGACAGCATATGAGATAAAAAAGTCGGCCGCGCGCCGGCAGGTAATGATCCGCACCGCGGATTGATTTGTTGGAACCGGCAAAGGTTCCGGAAAGGGTATGAAATGAAAGCATTAGTAAGAGAAAGCCTTAATCCTTATGATTTTGTCTACAAGGACGTTCCGAAGCCTGAGTACAAGGAAGATCAGGTTCTCATCAGAATCGAGGCCGTAGGTATCTGCGGTACCGACGTTCACATCTACGAGGGCAAGTGCGATACGAATATCCCTGTTATCGTAGGTCACGAATTCTCCGGCGTCGTTGAGGAAATCGGCAGCAAGGTCGCGGAATTCAAGCCGGGAGACAAGATCGTAAGCCGTCTCAACATCGGTTCGTGCGGAAAGTGCAGAGCCTGCCTCACCGGAAACGCTCACATGTGCGTTCACAGGACCTGCCCGGGCTTCGCTATCGACGGCGCTTACGCTGAATACATCGCTATCGAGGAGAAGCAGCTCGTTAAGCTCTCTCCGGACGTAGATCTCGTAAAGGCTGCTCTTATGGAACCTATGGCTATCGTTACGACGGGCATGGTGCTCAAGGCAAAGATCGAGCCGGAAGATTTCGTAGTCGTACAGGGCGCGGGCCCGATCGGCCTTATAGCCGTTCAGATGGCTAAGATCTACGGCGCTTCGAAGGTAGTCGTTACCGGTACCAACAGAGCCGCCAAGAGCAAGTTCCCGATCGCCGAAAAGATCGGTGCTGACCGCTGCGTAAACACTCAGCAGGAAGACCTCGTCGACGTCGTTATGGAAATGACCGGCGGCAAGGGCGCCGACCTCGTTGTAGAGTGCTCGGGCGTTGATTCGTCGATCAACTCCAGCTTCCGTCTCCTCAGAAAGATGGGCCGCATGGCTGTTCTCGGACTGCCTACGAAGCCTGTAAGCGAGATCGAATGGCTCACAGCCGCAAACAAGTCGCTCGAGGTTTACTTCAGCTACAGCTCGATGCCGCTTTCCTGGAACATCGCCGCTTCCATGCTGAACCGCGGCGCTTTCGATCCGTCGCCGATCCAGACCCACGTTATGGGAATGTCCGAATACCAGAAGATGTTCGACGGACTGCATTCCGGCGAAGTCGTAAAGGGCGTGTTCCTTCCTTCGAAATAGGAACGGCGAGACAGTGCGGAAGAGCCTTGGCGGTTCGTGAAGGCGTCCGCTCAACTGAACAAATAACTTACGGCGCGGTCCGCTTCGATGCGGGCCGCGTTTTTTCGCTGCCGCGATTGTGAGGGCGGCGTTTTTTTCACTCGATTTATCTTAAGAAAAAGGGTATAATGTTTTTAAATGGGGTGGTATGCCCGTTTTTATGAAATATCACGCCGTTTGGTATAATTACTCGGCTTTCGGACGGAGAGACAAAGGGAAATGTCATTCTATTCATGCGCAACATTACTGATAGAACTGATGATGCTGGCTATGCTGCTGCACGTACTCAATTACTCGGGTTTTACGAGAGTGCAGAAGATATGGTTCGTGCTTACTTTTGCCTCCGTAATGATCTGCGCCGGCGCTGAATTCACAGTGCACGGCATAACTTACAATAAAGCGTACGCGATACCGCTTACGATAATCACGGTCATCCAGTTCTCCGTAGCGCCGCTGCTGTCTGTGTTCTTTTCCGGAGCGCTCGGTCTTCACAGCGAGGCGAAGAGGGCTGTCAAGTACTTCTCGTTCAGCGCGGTGATCGAGATCATAGCCGCTCCGTTCGGCCTGGTCTTCTATTTCAACGATGCGGGATACTTCCGCGGTGACTACTTTATCCTCTATGAGGCCTGCTATTTCGTGGGCCTGATCTACCTGCTGGTAAGCATGGTGATCGTCGGCAGAAGGTTCCGCCACAGGGATTTCTGGACGATCGCGATGATTCTTGTGATACTCGTCGCGGGCATAATGCCGATGACGCTCTATAAGATAAACATAGCGTATATAAGCATCGGTATCGCCGCCAGCCTCTGCTATATCTACTACAACGACCTTGTACAGGAGGACATCCAGGCCGAACTGATCGCGAACCAGAAGAAGATGTCCGAGATGCAGGAATACACGATCTCCGGCCTCGCGAACCTTATAGAAAGCAGGGATACGGAGACGGGCGAGCATGTCGCGCGTACGTGCGAATACGTTAAGGAGATCGCCGAAGACGCGAGAAAAGAAGGTCTTTACACAAACGAGATCGACGACCACTTCATCGCGCTCCTTTATACTCTTGCGCCGATGCATGACGTCGGAAAGATAACCGTGCCGGACAAGATACTGCGTAAGCCGGGCAAGCTTACAACAGAGGAATTCGAGCAGATGAAGACTCACGCGTCTGAGGGCGGTACGGTAGTGCGCCGGATTCTGAAAGGCGTAACTGACGAGGAATACCTCAGATTCGCTTCCGATATCGCGAGCTGCCACCATGAGAAGTGGGACGGCACCGGCTATCCGAAAGGGCTGTCGGGCGAGGAAATCCCTCTCTGCGCGAGGATAATGGCGATCGCGGACGTATATGACGCGCTGATATCGGAACGCTGCTACAAGAAGGCAATACCTGCCGACGAAGCGGCCGAGATCATAAGGGAAGAGTCCGGTTCTCACTTCGACCCGGCTCTCGCGGAAGTGTTCCTCAGGCATCTGGAATGCGATAACGACAAAACTACGGGGACCGCGGAATGACTTTTTACACCAGCGCGATAATCCTTACAGAGCTCACGATGCTGGCCATGACTATCCACGTCATCAGGTACGGAGGGTTTTCATGGGACCAGAAGAAGTGGTATCTCTATATCTTCCTATCGATCGTGTTCTGCGCTCTGGCGGAGTATCTCGCGCTGCGTTATTCGGAGCAGGGCGGCTACAGCGTCATGCTTATCACGGTGATAACTGCGCTGGAGTTCTCGCTGACGCCTCTTCTTCCGGTATTCTTCGCCGGAGCGCTCGGAATGAGCAGGTACGCTAAATACGCCGGGATGGTTCTGGCGGTCCACACCGCGCTCGAACTTATAACGATACGTACCGGCTGGATATTCTATTTCAACGAGTACGGAAAATACGTCCGCGGCGATTTTTACATAGTTTACGAAGCTTTCTATCTCGCGAGCCTGCTGTTCCTCATAGTCAGCCTGTTCAGAGTAGGAAAGATGTTCAGAAAGAGGGATATCAGCACCATCATAATGATCTTCGCGATAATGGTGGCTGGGATTATCCCGATGGTTTTCTACCGGATATACACCGACTACGTAGCGATAGGGATCTGCGCGTGCCTCTGCTACATCTATTACAACGATCTTGTTCAGCAGGACGCGCAGGCCGAGCTTGTCGCCAACCAGAAGAAAATATCCGATATGCAGGAGCATATCATAGCCGGTATGACGAGCCTGATCGAAAGCAGGGACGCCGAAGGCGAGCACGATACGCATGCCGCCGATTTCGTAAGAACGCTGGCGGAAG
>JAEEGL011069207.1_pt1 | contig 12184 bp, 9 predicted proteins | sample 9134231 | NCBI WGS metagenome assembly JAEEGL01 (sample SAMN16246548, study PRJNA631951) | gut metagenome | biome: gut microbiome; feature: rumen; material: fiber-attached | host: Bos | place: Iran: Karaj | collected 2018-10
CCGGGAAGACGAATGAAATCTGTTCTTCAATGTGATGAAGATTTTCTAAGAGTTCGGGATGAGCAATTTTTTCTAAGAACGGGAGAATCTCTGTGCCATCGATGAAGTAATGTTTACTTTTTATCTCTTCCGGATTTTTAAGATAAAGTCTCATAGCCGCAAGTGCATCAGAATCTTCCTTTTCAATAAATCTAATAGGACTTGTGATTACGCATTTTGTCGTATCGAGTTTTTCAGCGATTTCAGGATGAGCCTCCAAATCTGAAAAATCAATTTGCGTATAAAGATTATCGCTGAATAAATCTTGAAGGCCTTTATCAGAATAGAGCGATGTGCAAACAAAATGAGAAGCTTCATCTTTTGTGAGCGGTAGTTCAGTTACGGTAATCGGGCAGTTATTGGCTTCCTGAATTTCAAGTGAGTGCCTGCAAAGAATTTTATATGCTTCTAAATCTTTGCAAAGAAGATTTACTTCGTTATTTCCAAATGCAATTTTCTGACCGATTATCGGCTTAATATTATTGTTTTTACAAAGTAGATAAAACTCAATCACTCCGCTAATTGTTCTGTCCGTAAGGGCAAGAGCCTTCATATTCAAAGACTTTGCTTTTTTTACAAGCTCTGGAGTACGGGCAATACTCTCCCCTATTGAAAAATCAGACATTACATCCAGAGGAATATATTTGCTCTCAGAGATTCCTTCCGGGCAATCAAAAGTATAAATATCCATATTCTCACCTCAAAATCAATATAAGAGGTGGAAACTATCATATAGTGATATTATGCAAAATTATTTTGCAGCTTCTCGAAGTTTTTCCAGTACCTTTACCATGGCAAATGTATCAAGTTCACAGTAGCGCAGAAGATGTTCACGCCATTTTTCAAGCTCTTCTTTATCCATTTTCTGCATTGCAAGGAATGTATTGCTTGCTTCTCCGCCATTATGAACGCCTTCAAGGTTGTGATAATTTAAGCTTGGTTCATTCGGAAAAAGCGCCGGAAGTACATATTTGATGGAATACGACCCCTGCATTTCCTTTGTGTAGTACCAGCGTTTCTGGAACGGAATCATGATATCTTTGATGTTATCGTGGATGTTCATAAGATGGTCTCTTAAATCAGGATAGAGGTCCGCAAGGTCACGAATCTTTCCTTTTTCAAAGCCCATGTTGTAAGCTGTAGTGCAAACATTTAGAGGGATATCCTTGCAAAGTTGCTCTGCAATCTGGCGACGAGGATCACTTCCCGGATATGCCAGGCATTCCTTATGTTTTAGTTCTCCGCCTTCTTTTTCGATGTAATGCAGCGAATACTGGAAAACAATCTGTTGATACGGGCTTGATTCATCATAAAGAGGAACTGCTGGATTAAAGGTCTCGAAATCCAAGAAGTAAAGAGGATAACTCAGAGTTTTGAGGAACCCCTTTATTTGTGCCTTATCAATCTGTGCCGGTAAGTTCTTGATTTCTGCTTCGACCTGCTGAAGGTACTTTCCTGTCAGAACTCCTGCTTCGTAGAGCTGCTCAAAAGTGATGTAGCCGTTATCGTAATACCACTGTTTGTTTCTGAGCCGTGAGATTTCCCAAACTGTGTGACTATCATCCTGAGGCATATCAACGGCACAATGAGCCCAATAACCACAGTCGTATGGCTCAGAGCACTGGTCTCCAACCTTGCAATCTGGTTCAGTTTCAGCTTTCAGATATTCCCGGAATTTTCTGATATTCTCTTCTACTTCCGGGAGTTTTGCTTTTGCTGTGTCTGTCAAATCAACAATCGTAAATAGTTTATCCAGTTCAAGTTCTCCATGTCGCACATAAGAGGTATCTATATGAACAAGGCAAACTTTCTGAACATCGTAGCCGAGTTTTGTAAGTACGTAATACTGATAAGAAACATCATGCTCATAAATCCAGTGAACGCTGGTAGAGCTTTTTACTTCGTAAAGTTCAACTTTTTTATTGCCAAGATTTTTGAGGATATCAACGCTGCAAAAACATCCGTCATAACTGAAGGAGGCTTCACAGATATTCTTAACACCTTCATCAATCAGTTTCTGAGTAGCAGGAATCATGTCCCCAAGTTTTTCTGTAAAAGGAACTTCTGTATATTCCCCGAAAAGCCCCATTGCCAGGTCGCCTACATCATTACCCGTAGAGAGAACAGCCTGATTCATAACGCTGTCATCAAACTCATCCGGCATGTGTTCTTTAAGCCAGAGCATCTTAGGACACTGAATACAATTACAATAACGTGATTTTGAAAAATGCTGGGTGGACATAGTGTTCTCCATATTTAGGATAAATCAGTATCCAAAGTTATGAATACTGCACCTGGCCAATTATTTGATTGGACTGCGTTTCTCTTTAAAAGGCGTTCATGAAAAGAATCAACTAAATCTACAACTAGAAGTTCGCATTTTATTGATAATGCAAAATATAAACATTGTTTTATCATTCCACGCCCAATTCCTTTATGTTTCATCGATTCATGTATCATAATATTAGGAATGTAAAGCTGCTGATTTTTTTCAGAATAAACTACTTTTATGAGGATTTGTTCATTATTATTTACGTAGATGTATAATTCAGAATTCCGGATATCTGTTGAGTAACCATTAACTTTATCTTTGTAAGGTTCCAAATAAGAATCTAGACGAAGTAACAAAGCGTGTAAGACATCTTCTGAGCTTTTTAATTCAATTGCATATCCAAACTGCAAAAGTAATTCAAAAAAATTTGTACACATTTGTTGGAGAGTAAATATACCTAGTTGTTTTTCAATTTCATTATCTGATAATTCAGGATGAAGTTGTTTGATTTTAAGAATTGCTTCTTCTTTTTCAAAACTTGAGAAATCTTCGACTTGTTCTTTTGATAAAGCTAGAAACTTGAACATACCAATTTCATAAGCCTTTTTTGTTAATCCGTATTTCTTCATAATTTAATTATACCACGCAATTGTCATTCTAACATCTAAAACTATCAAAACATGATAGTCAGTTAAAAAAATTAAAAAGAAAAAATAAAATATTAAAATATTTCAAAATTACAATGCCGTTTATTGTCATGTTATCAGTGTAAAATGGCTCTATCTTTGAGTTAGAACTGTCAACTTAGTCTAATTTCTCCACTATATATAATGAAGCGAATAAAATAAAAAAAATCCGTACCTCTATCATAATTTGATAGTCCCCACAGTTATACTCAAAGTTCAAGGAGTTTTTCACATTGGAATCTTCTTATAAGCAGATTTCAGATATCCATTTTTCTCTTCATTCGGTCATTACACGACGATCGGAAGTCACCGATTATGACCTGAAGGAATTATTCTTCAGGTGGATTTCTGCAAGAACGGAAGATGAAGATTATCGTGATATCGACTGGTTGTGTTCTCCAGTTTCTAAAACTGATTTTCCAGATGACATTCTATGGTCAGATATCATAGATTATGCTGAAGGAATCGCCTGTAAAAGAATGTCGCTGAGTCAGACAGAAAATGATGAACGAAAAATATCCCGCATGGACACGGCAGAAGCTCTTTTTGACCGATTTCTTCACGAAGGCCTTACCTCAGCCCAGCGCGACTGGGTAGAACAAATTTGGAACCAGACCTTCAACTCCTTTAGTACAGTAGATTACGATAACTTTGATTACACACTCCAGGGATTTTCCGGCACTTACGACGGCAAAAAGTTCATCCTACATGAACAGCAGAAAAAAGGTTTTGCATTCCTTTGTAGCAAAGGCAATGGGCTTCTTGCCTACGACGTAGGAGTGGGTAAAACTGCAACAGGAATTGCTACTGTTATGTATCAGCTCCAACACAGTAAATGTATCCGCCCTCTCATCATAGTACCAAAGGCAGTTTATTCAAAATGGGTGCATGATATCCAGCAGCTTTTTCCTTCAGTAACATTGAATAAACTGGAAAATCTGAATAAAGATGTGATTGACGACCTTCGAATGAATTCTGTCTTTTCAGAAGAAAACAACAATCTCCTGCTTCCTGCGAATTCTGTTTCAATCTGCACGGCTGAAGCCATTGAAAAAATTTATTTTACAGAAAAAAGTAAACACCTTCTTGAAGCAAGTTTTGAACATATAATTACAAAGAAGAAACAGAAAGAATATTTTACCCCATCCGCAGGCCTCGAACTCGAACAGTATGTATATTTTGAAGAACTAGGTGTTGACCTCCTCCTCGTAGATGAAGCCCACCGTTACAAGAACCTAATCAAAAAAGTAACAGGCTCCGGTTATTCAGAGTTTTCACGCCTCGGTTTTGGCGAGCCATCTTCCCGTGCTGTCAAAATGTTCGCAATTACAGAATACATCCACCGTCATAACAACGAAAAAAACGTCTTTCTTCTTTCGGCAACGCCCTTTACAAATTCACCAATGGAAATCTACACTACACTGCTTTTCACCGGTGGCAACGAAATCCGCTCAATCGGCTACAACGACATAAACGATTTTCTCAACGAATTTGCCGAAATCAAAATCGAATGGACCGTAAACAACAAGAATGAAGTAGTCCGCAAAACCGTAATGAAAAACTTCCGTTCACTCGATGCAATCCAGAAAATCATCCAGAATTATATAGATAAAGTAGATGCCGAAGACGCACACATCAACCGCCCGGAAAAACAAACCCACGTCATTAAAATCGAGATGACCACCCTACAAAAGAAGATTTACGACGCACAAATAAAGCGGCTTACTACCGATCCAGACCTCGACACAATCTTTTCCGCAATGAATACCATGCGTATGTGCCTTATCTCTCCCACACTTGTAAAAGATAAAAATATAAAGGTACCTGATATTTCTGAGTTTGTTACGGCTTCTCCAAAAATGCTTCTAGTCTGCGATACAGTCATCAGCCTTTATAAAGAAAGACCGGAGTGTGGTCAGATACTATACTTGCCACGCGGTGTTAAAGAGTTTATTGCCGTCAAAAATTACCTCATCAAAAATCACATTCCCGAAGAAGCAATCGGGATGATGAACTCCGCAACAACAGAATCTCGGAAAGGAAAAATTACAAAAGCCTTTAATAATCCAGCTGACCCGCTCAAAATCCTCATAGGTTCAGAAACAATAAGCGAAGGTGTAGATCTCAACGGTAATTCGCTCGTACTATATAACTGCATGCTCGGCTGGAACCCTACAGAACCCGTCCAGGTAGAAGGACGGCTCTGGCGGCAAGGCAACCGTCAGAAAAAAGTTCACATCGTCTATCCTCTTATGTACAACTCGCTCGATTCCCTCATCTATCAAAAACATGACGAAAAAGCCAGCCGTATCGACGCAATATGGGAATACCGTGGCGATAAAATCAACGTAGAAGAAATCAACCCCGCTGAACTCAAGTTCGATCTAATTAAATCCCCAGAAATGAAAGCCGACATCGTCCTCGAACAGCGAGCCATCCCTCTCAAGCGTGAACTAAAAATCATAGATGAAATCCGCTCCCTTATTACCCTTGCCGATGAACGAATTACTGTTATAGAAAATGAAATCTCCGGGCTTCAGTCCCAGATAGACGACCTGAACAACGAAATCGAACAGACAAAAAAGAAGAACGAAGGAATGCCCGAAGCCTTTCAGCACCTTTCCGACTTAATAATCACCAATGCACTGGAAGAACAAAAGCCACTTACACAGGCAATCGCTGCTAAGAAAAAAGGAATTGCACTTATCCAGGCAAATCTCAAGAAGAAAATGGGCTCACAATACACAGACAAAACGGAATGTCTTACAACTCTTGCCCAAAAACAAACCGAACTTGAAACTCAAATAGAGACATTGCATTCTGAGCGTGACAGCCTGATTGAAAAGTATAAGAGCCAGTACCTTAAGCAAAAATGTCAGCTTCAGAGTATTCCAAAACTGGTTAAGTCCCTGAGCAAAACAATTATAGAAAGCTCTAATACTTAGATGTTATAATAGAGGCCACAATGTTTGGAAGAAAAAAGACAACAGAAAAGAAATCTGCAGCAAAGAAACCGGCAACAAAAAAAGCAGGAGGGGAAAGCCTTCCCCACGCTCCAGCCCGCAAGCGGTCTTACGCTACCCCTTCGCCTAAGGGGGACACCCCCTTAAAAAAACCCGTTTCTGCAGCTTCAGAATTTCTCTACATCTCCAACGAAGCCCATTACGAGCAGGTAATCGAACGCATAAAAACAGTAAAGAAAACACTCTGGATTGGAACCGCCGATATTAAAGACCTATACGTAAAAGACGGTCGCGGAACCAAGCCACTGCTCGAAGTCCTTTCCGACCTCGCCAAATGCGGAGTAGAAATCCGCTTGATTCATGCAAAAGAACCCGGCCCCGCCTTCCGCCAGGATTTCGACAAATACCCTGCCCTCATAGAAGGCATGGAACGAGTGCTATGCCCAAGAGTCCATTTCAAAATCATCGTCTTCGATCTAAAATCGGCCTATGTAGGTTCCGCCAACCTCACCGGTGCTGGTCTTGGCATGAAAGGTGAAAACACCCGCAACTTTGAAGCCGGCATCCTCAGCAGCAACAAAGATTTCGTAAAAAACGCCGCCGAACAATTCGACAGCGTCTGGATGGGGGCGCATTGCAAAGGATGTAAGAGGAAAGAGTTCTGCGGGGATCCGATTGGAGTTTAATACTTCTATTTTAAAGCAGGGAGAGATAATTTATAGAAATAAAAGTTTCTGAATGATTTAAATTTGTTTTTCTCTGAAGTAAAGTTCATGTATTCTGTATCATTTTTATTTTCAATATCTGCTTGTGATAAATCATTTTCTAAGAACTCTTCGATAGCAGATTTTCCTGGATAAATAATAACACATGGTATTTCTTTATCCTGATAAAACTTGTCAAAATTCTGCAAAATCCTAGTATCTCGAGCATAACCACTTAATTCACGAATATCTGTTATAACCCCTGATTTGCTGTGTTCATATCGAGGTTTGTATTTTGCATCAAGAATTAATCCTTCTTTCTTTAAGAGGAAATCAGCTGCAGTTTTGAATTCACCCCTACCAAAACCTTCCACCTGAAATCCTAATTCATCTCCAAATTTCTCTTTCAGTTTACTGTAAACATACATTTCATACAGTCTAGGCATGTCTATCCAGAAAGGATAGGTTTTTGTAGATTTTTCACAAATTTTGCTGAATGTATAATCGTATTTACGTAATAAAGCTTTAGCCACAATAATTGCTTCTTTGTATGTTTTGAAAAGTTTGTTTGATGTAACTTTCTGAACTTCATTAATTTTAATATCATTTGAAACTAGTTCAAAACTTGGTTTTAAAGAGTTTATTGACTTTTTTATTTCTTTATAGAAAGCTATTTGATTCTCTTGTTTCAGACTTATACAGTTGTTTAATGCTTTTTCAGCAAATAGCAATGCTTTTTTTAATAAACGATTTTCTGGAATATCTATTGTGTATTCGTTAAATCCACAATAGATTCTGTCTTCTCTTTTTGTTAATTGATTACGTCGAAGATTTTTTTGAAAAAGAATTCTTCCTTTTATCTTTGAATGAAGATTTTCTTCCTGACTTAGATAACCTCTTTTTAAGCCTCTTTTAACCAAAACTTTTAATATAGAAATATAATGAGCTATCATTAATGGAGTTAAAGAATTTACGATTGAAGATTCAATTTCTATTTCTGGTTTATTGAAGTTAATTCCGTAGTAGTGTGAAAAATATTCCACTTCTGATTCTGTAGAGATTGAAAGTGCTGCTGAGAATAAAGACATGAAATCAACATTATCTATTTTAGGTTTTACTAAAGCAGCAACATCACTTTCTATAAGCCAATCTACACCAATGTAATAGTCAGCTTTTAATTCTCCGGAATATTTCTTTATTCCTAAAGCTATTGGTTTTGAGTATTTGTTATCTATTAGAGCATCCTGCCTTTGAAAAATTATGCGTTCATATAAGTCATCATCAATTACAGAATTGCTTTCGGAATGTTCCTCAAACTCTATTATTCTATTCATTTACATAACTTCTAAATGCGTTAATAGTACGACTACTTTCCGGGATATCTTTTGTTATGATACCATCTTTATAATATTCTCTTAAAAGTGGAAGAATTTCATATTTCCATCTTTGTTCTAGTTGAGCACCATTATCATTTTTATCAACAAGAAAATAACTATGACCGATTCTCAAATCTTCAATATCAAATTCTGAATCTTTGTTATTCTCTATAAATTTTTGAACATCATTATATAAATCTAATGCAAGTTTAGAGCTTTTTGACTCGACAATATTCTTATCAGCTTCTAAGGTTACAAAAGCAAAACGTCTCCTTATTGCGTAGTCTATGCTTCCTACGCTTCGATCTGTAGTGTTCATTGTTCCAATAATGTATAGATTAGAAGGAACCGAAAAAGCTTCTTTAGAATAAGGTAAAGTCACTGTAATAGGGTGTTCTTTGTCTGACCGTTTATCAGGTTCTAGTAGTGTAATTAATTCTCCTAATATTTTAGACACATTTCCACGGTTGATTTCGTCAATAATAAGAACATATTTATTACTAGTATCTTCCGCTGCTTTTCTTGCCAACATTTTGAAAATTCCATTTTCAATGACATAGCTAACATTCGAACCGTTTGAAATAGGTTTTATACCTTCAATGAAGTCTTCATATTCTAACGATTGGTGGAAGGTAATAAAACCTATTTGTCCAGAGGTTATAATTCCTTTTGATGATGTCCCATCTGTTTCTGCATTTGAATTAATCTTTATGAGAAGTTTATTGTACTCGTCCATTATTTTTGAATGGTTGTCTAGATTCTGAAAACTTGGATTAGCTAGACTTACAGCTAAAGAGGCAGTTGAATATGTTTTTCCTGTACCAGGTGCACCTTGAAGAATTATATTGTTTTTTTTGCAGATTATATCTATTATTTCTTTCATTTTAACTTCTCCAGATAATTCTTTTAACCAATTGGAAATAAAAAGTCCTGTTGCTGTATTTCCAGAGCAATAACCTAATGTTCCAGAGGCGGGAATTTGTGTTTTATTTTTTTTTGCCAATGCTTTTTTTAATATCGTTTCTTCCTTTTTTGTATATAGGCCCAGTATTCGTATTCCTCTTCTAAGAGGAAACCAATCGAAATTTTCATCAATTTCATCATCTTCAGCTGACCATGCAGGTGTTGTAACTTCAACTAATGCGATAGGGTGAATAGTATGTCTGATTAGTACGATATCACCAATTTGCATATCTTCTGAGAATTGTCTTGGAAAATCAACAGGATTTCCATTTTTATCATCCCAAGCTTCTCCAAGTCCTATGACTTTTTTATCTTCTAAAACTTGCTTTATTACATCTCGAGTAAACGAATCTCTGTCATTTGGATGTAATTGCATATGCCAAAAGTTCAACGAATGCCTCCAATTTCTTTATACCACAACTTTTATTATTATATAACCCTAACAGCCTATCCTAATTCAAGCGGCACCGCACTCACCCATTTCCCGCCCTGGCGTTCAAATATCGTAACATTATCCACCGGGAAATCTTCCACCAGATTCAGCTCATTCATTACCTGGAGAGCGTCTGTCATAAATCCGGCCGGGATATCTCTGTTGCTACAACTGATATGCGGCTGGAAAGGACGGGCATCTTTTTTAGTGCAGCCAAGAGACGCCTTCAAAACCGCCCCATACACCGCATCGCGAAGCGCCACCCACTTTTTATCAGGCACGACTTTTGCAAAAAGAGTTCTGTCACCAAAGGCATCAAAATTATCAATATGCCCTGTAAAACCTAATCCCTTAGGTAATACTTCGTTTTCAATTGCCCTTGCCAGATCTTCTGTAGAATACTCTTCCGGTAGTCTGAACGGAGGAACAAGCGTAACATGAATCGGAGTGGCATGGCCGGATTTACATCCGTATGCTTCCCTCATATATCGGCGACAGTCTTCCAGAGTGAGCGTAATGTCTTCTGGTAAAAGCACGCCTATAAAGTGAGTCTGCTGAGGAAAGTTTGAACTGTAACGGTTATTATTTCCTTTTTTCATTTTTTCCTTAAAAGTTTCCGCCGTTCCAGCCCCAGTTGGATGTTCCCCAATAGGATATGTAAACGGCATTACCAGGAATACCAAGTTCTTTTTCCAGAATCTCACAGACTTTTGCGGTCATTTTGTCACTTGTTCCGGCATTAACGCTGCCAAGAACTTTTACTTCTACATAAGCGCCTTTATCAAGTTTGTTTCCGCTAAAATATAAATCCTGATTATCAATAAGATTAATCAACAGATAAGATTCCGGCTTTCCGATTATACTGATAGCCTTTCCAAATTCGGCTTTCAAAACATCTCTTTTTTCTGCAGGCAACTGCATAGTCACCTTAGCTTCAATCATTGGCATGTTTAGTCCTCCTATTTCTCTATCTTTCCTTTATAATCCAAAATTCCGCCGAACTCAATAAGATTAGTATAACCTAATTCCAAAAGGGTCTGGGCAGAAATTTTGCTTCTTCTACTGCTTCTGCAGTAAATTAGAATCATCTGGTCCTTGTCCGGCAGAACTTTTGCCGCTGTTTCTGCTGTAATTGTTTCCATTGTGAGAAGTACAGCTCCTAGAATATGACCAGCTTTGTATTCGTCATCACGGCGGACATCCACGATAATTGCATCAGGATTGTTCTTAGCAATCTCGATTCCTTCGGCTATTGAAACCATTTTGAAAGTCTTCGGAGTTTCTCCGGCAACGTACACCGCATTTGCCAGGGCTGCAAGTTTTTCGCTATTAGCATTCTTTTTCATGCTTACACTGTAGGTCAGATTCGAAGCTTTATTCTGCCAGATACAGATTCCCACTACTTCGCCAATTTCTGTTATCTGCCATTTTACAGTAGCGGTGTTTTCACCAACATTACATGGAGTTTCGTTCGACCAGTTGTAATAAAAACCGGATATATCTTTTGACTCGGCATTTCGTTGGATTCTTGCAGTACATTCGGCATCGTTCCAGATAAAATCCATCTGAGCAAGATTTCCTGCGATAATTGAATATCGGACATCTTTTGTCCCATCCGGCACTGCGAATTTTACGCTCAACTGTTCTGCAATTTCTTCTGCAGATGATTCTTGAATCGGGTTGGGAAGTCCTACAGTCTGTTTTCCAGGAGCTTTATCTGTCGTTTTATTTTTCCCAGAGCAGCTGGCAAGAGTCATCATAAATATTGAAATCAAAATAAGTGTCTTTTTCATTTTTGCCTCACTACCCTCATTCTATCACCTTAAGGTGACAACGATCGGCATTATTCCTTACTCCTGCTGCCTATTTCCTTACATTTACCGCAACTTCCCGGCCAAACTTATCTTGTGAAAGCTCGTAAATCACAGTTTGACCGGTCTGCAAAGATGTAAATGTCAGATTATCTGTAAAGTTCTGGTGTGCAAAAATCGATTCATCACCCCGTGTTATGAACATATAAGAACATCCGTTTCTGTCACGACCAATTCTGATTATCTTACCGCTGAAAGTTTCAATCTGTTTTTCCTGGACTTCGCTTTCTTTCTGATTGTTTAACTGAGCCTCAGCCCCATGAATATAAGACATGATTTTACTACTGCTCAGATAGTCGCCCATATTCTTGTTGTTATTCTTTTCTTTGAACAACTGTTTTGCCTTTGTGAAGATTTCCAGAGCCTTTTCAAATTCCTCAAGAATTTCATCCGGATTTTTCAGGAGAGTAAGAATCTTCTTTGCAACTTCTTCTGTCTTCTCTGTATCATTCAAAGAGATTTTTGCAGGACAAATACTACGTTTTACAAGGTAACAAACTACTGGCTTAGCACTTCTCAGGCTTGCATTAATTCTGTTTTCATAAAGAAGCTTGTCATATGCTGAATAAAGACTTGCCGCTGCATAATAGCAGATTTCCTTGTGGTTATCGCTGAAAACTTGATTCTTGTACATAGTAATCAGTTTAAATTCTGAATTTGTAGCATCATAAGGAGCATCAAACCATACGGCAACTGTACTCTGAATCAAAGAACGGAAAGTACACTTCTGATAACCGCAGATATTTTCATTCATCAAAGATTTAGAGCGGCGCTCATAGTAAACATGGCGGCTTTCGGCTACATCATTGTAATCGCGGAAGAACTGTTCAAGTTTCTTATGATATTCCTTTGTGATTTCATTTATCATGTCGTGAAC
>JAEEGL011246208.1_pt1 | contig 12184 bp, 12 predicted proteins | sample 9134231 | NCBI WGS metagenome assembly JAEEGL01 (sample SAMN16246548, study PRJNA631951) | gut metagenome | biome: gut microbiome; feature: rumen; material: fiber-attached | host: Bos | place: Iran: Karaj | collected 2018-10
GAAGCGGGAAATTAGGATAAATGCAATACTTCCTGCAGATACAATGTCAAACCTGGGAGTAGGAGAGGAAGAATACTCGGAGGAAGAGTGTCAGTCCATTAAACAATATCAAACTCTTGGGGTTATACCGCTAAAGGAAGTCGCTGAGGTGGCAAAGTTCCTAATATCGGATAGTTCAGAACATATGACTGGTGAGTTAATAACTATTAGTGGGGGATATCAGGGGAAAGGAAAATAATATGCAGGGTGAATATAATAATATAAGAATTGTGGGTATGGCAGCATCGGCTCCGGAATACTGCTTGGATAATAATGATTTTGCAAATGTTTTTGGCGAAAGAAGAACAAAAAAACAGATTAAGTTGACAGGAGTTGTAAGACACCATGTGTCAGAAGGGTTTCAGAAAGCTTCTGATATGAGTTTTTTGGCGGCTAGAAAGCTGATTGATCATTTGGGATGGAGCGCTGAAGAATTAAAAGTTCTATTATATGTAACACAAAGTCCTGACTATGGGATACCTTCCACAGCTTTTGAAATATCTAATAGATTAGGAACAAACCCTGAATGTATGGTTTATGACATAAATTTGGGATGTTCGGGATTTGATTACGGAATACAGACAGTAGCTGCATTAATGCAAACTCAGGAAGAGGGATCTAAGGCATTACTTCTGACGGCTGAGCTGTCTCCATACTTAGATCTTGTAACTATGGATCCACAAACAATGGCTAACACTATGATGTTTGGAGCAGGCGCTACTTGCACAGCGCTGGTAAAAGAGCAGAGTAATAGAATTTGCTTTGCAAACTATAGTTATGGTGGAAAATTTGATAAGATTTGTTCTCAATTAGGTGCTCCGATTCTTATGGATGGTATGGCGGTGGTTGAGTTTGCTGATAAAGAAGTATCACAAGATGTAACTGATTTTATTAACAGATATGACTTATCAGATGACATGATAGATGCTTATTTGTTCCATCAGGCTCAGAAAATGATGGTTGACACAATTATGGTCAACTGCAAATTGCCTGAAAATAAGGTATTAACGTCGTTTGAAGAGTATGGAAACACTTCTAGCGCCTCTATTCCTATTACATTGTGTCATAACTTATCAAGATTTCAGAACCAAGAATATGCCAGCTTTGTAAGTTGCGGCTATGGAGTAGGATTATCAGTGGGAATCACTTATTGGACCATAGAAACGAAGAATATTCTTCCTGTATTTTTATCTGATGAACATTTTGATGACCATATTTCTCGTAGGTATTTTTTGTATAACAGAAGTGCTATTTTATATGGCGCAAATTCTCCTATGTTGCAGATGATTGGTAGAGAATTGGAGATTGTAGGATGCGAACTTGGAGCAATTGGGGAATTGTCTGAAATAATGGGGTTTGTTGACTCTCTATTTTATAAAAAAATGCTTCGGGTTGGATGCACTTTTGAAAGCATAAAAAAGGATACTGGTTATGATTCAATAGTATTTGATGGGGAGAGAACATCTACTGAAGAGATTATTGAAGCGTGCGAAAAGGCGATGGCAGAGCATATTTTTAGTGAATCCTCACTTGTTATTATTGTGTCTAATGATGCGAGTGATCTAGAGTCATTACAAGGTTTGAAAGAGAAAGGTTTTAGATTACTTAGCATTAAGTACGAATCAGAGGATGTTGATTTGTATCCTTTTGAACATGGTAATAGGAAATGGACGAATCGCAGATTGCATAAAAAAGATTCACAGGGTATGGCTAATGCAATAAAAATTGGATATACCATAAGAAATCTCTTGACTTTGGAACAAAGTGGAATTGAAGAGGCATATGTCACAATGTGTGGAAAGTGATTGGGCACTGAAATGGACACCTATAATAGGATTGAAACAGAATTACATAGACTAAAGCTTTTGAGTAAGGGTGATTATTATTCTAATATTGTTCCGGGTAAAGTATCTCCTAACTCGGATATCATAAAGTTTAATCCTTCTGATAATGCACTTTGGTTTACGGTAAGAATTAAGAATCAAGAGTTTTTCTATTTTGCAACTGCAGGTAAGGAAAATCTTAGGCTGGTGATGGAACAAGCACCTGTTTCTTCATATTGCAGCGTCTTCTATAAAGATACAAATGAGTTTTACGATACGTTGCTTTCTGAATGTAACTGGTACCAGTATGCAATATATTATCGTATCACGATAGTATATAGAGATAATCCTTATTTGGCTCCACAGCCTGGCAGAAGAGCAATCCTTCAGACAATGTATGATCCGAGTGATGGTCAGGTTCCGGAACTATCCGATATCCCAGAGTTGGTTGAGATTTTGAATCATGAATTTGATCCTGTTGGAGACGATTTTTATGATGAAGAAGAGTGGAAAGAAATCATCAATAGAAAAGAGTGTTTAGTACATAAAGAGGACGGAAAAATCATTTCGCTATATGTGTGGCATATAGATAGAGGCACTTTATATAGCAGCATGATAATAAACTATGGCGGTGCAAATATTAGTTACAACCTGGAGAGAAGGGTGTTTGACGAGGCTTTTAGTCAGGGAATTAGAAAGCATTATTGGTGGCTGAAACAAACGAATAAAAAAGCAGTAGAACGCCATGGGATTATAACTGATGGTGGTGCGATAAAGAACCACGGTATTTTGTATAACGCGATTTATCGTAAGGCGTAGCGACAAAACGCAAGCGGGGTTAAGAATATGTACGGAAAGTACAATAATATAAAAATAGCTGGTATACAGGCTACCGCTCCCAAAAGAACAATAGACAACATCGAGTTCGCTGAAAATATTGGAAGTAAGAGAGCAAAGAAATTTATAGAATATACCGGAATCAATCATCGACATTTGATGGAGGAAAATCAGTCTGCATCAGATTTGAGTGCTTATGCTGCAAATCAGCTTATAGAAATGCTCGGTTGGAGCAGAGACGAGATTCGTGTACTTGTAAATGTGACACAATCTGAAGATTTGCGAACGCCGTCAACAGCTATGATTATTCAAAAACGTTTGAAGTTGGGCACGGATTGCCTTGCTTTTGACGTGAATCTTGGCTGCTCTGCATATCCCAGTGGATTGCAGATAGTAGCTGCGCTTCTTCAAAATACAGGCGGTAAAGGACTTCTTCTTGTGGGGGATGGAAAATATTATCCTCTTCCTGAAAAACCAGATATGGATTCTCTTTTATTCGGAGATGGAGCGGCTGCTACAGCTATTGAACTTGAAGAGTCTCATGAAATGATTTATACACAAAACACAGATGGAAGCAGATATGAGACACTATATAGCCCGTTTAGTGGAGGGATAGTAATGGACGGAAATGCAATCCTTCTGCTTGCTTTGAATGAGGTGATAAAAAGTATAGAAGGAATAAAGAAAGAGTATGGTGTTTCGGATGATGATATTGACTATTATGTATTCCATCAAGCGCAAAAGATAATTATAGATGGAATAGCGGATCAGCTGAAGCTGGATGATGAGAAAGTATTGCGTAGCTATAGCGAATATGGAAATACTTCAACAGCAACTCTTCCAATCACCTTATGCTACAATACTGAAAAACTTAGAGATAGGAATCGACCTCTAAAATTTTTGCTATGTGGATTTGGGGTTGGTCTGACATGGACCAGCGTGATTATAGATATTGAACCTGACAACATTTTTCCTATTATTGAAACTGACTATAAATATATGGATTTGCCATGGCTTAGAAATGGCGAGAAATAGAAAATTACAGGTGAAAGGATGTGTGAATATGACTGATTTGGAAAAAATGCAATGTATTGCTGACAGTGTTGAAATGGAGGTTGATGAAATAACTCCGGAGACAGTGTTATCAGATCTCGAAAATTGGGATTCTGTGGCAGTTTTGTCTATCATTGCGGTAATTAATGAAAATTTCAACAGATTCCCAAGTGCAGAGGACATTTTGAGTTTTAAAACAGTTAAAGAGCTTATGGATTCTATGGAGTAAAGTGTCATGAAACGTTTTGAAGGGAAAACGATTTTAGTTACAGGAGCTTCATCCGGAATAGGCAGAGCTACGGTAGAACGTCTTAGCAATGAAGGTGCAAGATGTGTCATGGTCGCAAGAGATGAGGCAAAGCTAAAAGAGGCAGCGGAACGAACTGCTAATCCGGATGAGCATATAATTATTCCGTTTGACTTGAGGAAAATAGAGAACTATTCAGAATTGTTTAAGGTGATAAAGGAAAAAGGCTTGTGTCTTGACGGATTAGTCCATTGTGCAGGCTTCACTAAAGTTCTTCCCCTTAGGACACTGTCATATGAGAGTTCCCTCGAGCTTTTTAGAATACATTATTTTGCGTTCATTGAGCTGGTTAAGTGGTATTCCAAAAAGGGGATATCTAACGGGGGAAGTATAGTTGGGATATCAGCTATAAATTCCCATGTACCACAGAAGTGCATGACGGTTTACGCATCTGCTAAAGCGGCTGTTGAGGCTGCATGTAGATCACTTGCTGTTGAACTTTCCGAGAAGGGAATCCGTATAAACTCCATAGTGGTAGGAGGTGTTGCTACCAATATGGGTTCAGAAGTTCATGAGATTACACAGGCAGTAAATACAGAATATGTAAATCCTGTCACCAGACAACTTTTAGGTGTTGGAAGACCGGAGCAGATAGCTGATGCGATTTCATTTTTATTAAGTGATGATGCTTCTTTTATAACCGGAAGAGAAATGTTTGTTGATGGCGGATTACTTTAATGTGATTAAAGGAGAGTGTTATGGAGAAAAAAATTTTGGAAATACTTGAGGAAGTACGTCCTGAATTTGAATTTGGAGAAAGTGAAGACTTTATTGAAGATGGACTTCTTGATTCATTTGATATAGTGACAATTATAGATTCACTTGAGAAAGAATTCGGTATTGTAATAGACGGATTGGATGTTGTACCTGAGAACTTTGTTAATGTGGACAGCATTAAATCCTTGGTTGAAAAAAGTGCAAAAAAGTAGACAAAACTTTGGAATAGATTAAACCTTTCACAGGAGACACTACTAAATGGAAATGCATTTTAAAGACAAACAGATTGAAGGAGTGCTTTCGGTGCTCCCGGAGAAATTAACTTCTTTTGAGGAAGAGGTTACTAACCCGGACGACCCGAAAACAAGACGCTTAAAAAAGATAATTGGCTATGGCAGCAGGAGAAGGGTTAAGCCAACGACTACCATGTCAGACTTTTTCCTTTACGGTTTTAAAAAGCTTATCGAAGATAAGTTGATCAGGACTGAAGATATAGGCGCTATAGTTGTAGTTACTCTTTGCCAGGACTATGTACTTCCTACTATTAGTTCGATTCTTCACGGAGAACTTGGATTATCCAAGGAAGTTTTTTGCATAGATATTCCTCAGGCTTGCTGTGGATATATTATGGGGCTTATGGAGTCATTTATGCTTTTGGACCATTTGGGTGATAAGAAAGTGGTTGTATGTAGTGGCGAGATTTTAAACAGGCAGCCCTATGAAAGCATTCGTGTTGATCACCCCTCATTTGGTGGAGATGTCGCCAATATTACAGTGGTTTCAAATGGTGATCAGGGATGCAACGATGAAATTATAACCAGAATGGAAAATGATGGAAAAAACAGGAATGCCCTTTTGATTGAGTATGGGGGATTCAGAAGACCAATGACTCCTGAAATGGCTGCGGATGTTCATAGCAGTCTTCCTTGTTCAGGGGTAAATATGGATGGATCCGGAGTCTTCAATTTTGTTCAAAAGGAAATTCCTCCGATGATAAAAGATATTGTGTCTAAAGCAGGGCAAACCATGGAAGATTATGACTATTTTTTCTTCCATCAGCCCAATAAGTTCATGCTACAGAAATTGGCAAATGCTTTAGAAGTTCCATATGAGAAGATGCCAATGGAAGTAACGGAGACACTTGGAAATTCTGATTCAGGTACTATTCCTGTAGCTATGACGACTTATGCATCTGAAGAATTAAAAAATAAGATGAACAGATGCTGCCTTTCAGGCTTTGGAGGCGGGCTTACCTATGGTGCAATACTTATGAACATAGGTAACCTTAAATTTTGCGAGAATGTAGTGTCTACGCTTTAAATCAAATGATTGAGGGAGATGTGGCATGATTAGTTCAGACAAGACTCTGTTTATTGCACAGGATGATTCACTTGTTGCAGTAGGCGATTTTGAAAAAGCGCTTAGAAGTATAGGGGCCGATGATTGTGAGCTTTTGTTTGTACATACCAAATTGTCTTTTGGAAGAATTGCTCCGGGGATTAAGCGTAAGGAATTATGTGAAGCGTTGTATCGGATTCTCAAGGATCTTTCTGTTAAGACGCTTGTCTTTCCAACATTTACATTTAGTTACGGAAATAAAGAGGATTTCGATGTACGTAATACACCGACTAAGATGGGGGCGCTAAATGAATATGTAAGGAAACTTCCTGAAGCAGAACGAAGTGTTGACCCAATGATGTCTGTGGTTTCTATTGGGGAGAATAAGGACATTCTTAAGATTACCGGCGTCAAATCGCTTGGTGAAGGAAGTATATTTGATAATATTCATAAAACTAAAGGTGTGAAATTTCTTTTCCTTGGTACGAGGCTTGGTGAGTGTGGTACGCACATGCACTACATAGAGGAAAAGCTTCGGGTTCCATATAGATATGATATGGATTTTTATGGAAAAATTACAGATTATGAAGGAAATACATCTGAAGATCATAGAATTCTTTTTGTGAAATACAGGGACATTATTCCGTATATGAAACCTTCATATGAAGATAAGCTGATGGATATGGGGATATTATTAAAAGCTCCGGTTGGAGATAGTTGTTTATATACTATTTCTGAAGAGGATATGTTCAATCAGCTATCAAAAGATATTGAAGAGAACGTAAATGTGTTCCTGGGAGAGCCTTATGATACGCACCCTCCTGTGAAAGAATATAAGTATGGAAATGTAACAACAGTACAATGATCCTTATTAGCAGGGAGATAATAAATGAAAATAAATCTCATCGACTATTTCGAAAAAACCGTAAAAGAAAATCCTGACAAGGTTGCAATTATCCATAATGAGGAAACTATATCGTTTGGCGAATTAAGGAATAAGGCTTTTGCATCTGCACGGATTATTCCTGATGTATTAAATAAACCAATAGCTGTATTCCTTCCAAAAAGTATAAAACTTGTCAGTGTGGATTTGGGCATTTCATATAGTGGTAATCCCTTTATGAATCTTGATATAAAGACTCCGATAGAGAGAATCAGCAATATACTCAGCCTGGTAAAGCCTGCGGCAATTATAACTGATTCAAAATATATCGAAGTGCTTAAAGGAAATACCGATATCACGCTTATAAATATTGATGAAGTCGATGAGAATGTTGATGAAAACTCTGTTACTGATATTCAAAAAAGAAGGGAAGTTCTGATCGATACAGATCCTTTCTGTATAATTAATACATCCGGATCAACGGGGACTCCCAAGGGAGTTATTTTAAATCATAGGAGTTTTTTCGATTTTACAGATTGGGCGATAGAGAGATATTTATTTGATGGCAGTGAGATTATGGGATCTCTTTCTCCCGCTGTGTTTGATATCTATGATCTGGAACTATGTCTGCTTATGAGACTTAGTTCGACTATGGTGATTTTAGATGCTTCATTAGCAGCATGGCCCGCTCGCCTTCTTGAGACAATGGTGAAAAATGAGGTCAATTTTATTTTTTGGGTTCCGTCAATCATGGTTAATATCGCAAACATGGAACTACTTGACAAAATCAGCCTTGATAAGCTCAAAACAATATGGTTTGCCGGGGAAGTATTCCCTACAAAGCAATTCTTATATTGGTATGATGCCTTACCGAAAGCTCGATTTGTAAATCTTTACGGACCAATAGAAATAACGCTTGATTGTACATATTATGATGTGCTTGAAAGACCGGATGAATCGAAGCCTCTTCCTATTGGAGTGCCATGTAAAAATACAGATATTCTCATTTTAAACGATGAGGATAAGCTTTGTGATACTGGTGAAGAGGGAGAACTGTGCGTAAGAGGAACTTCTCTGGCTATGGGTTATTACAATAATCCTGAAAAAACATCTGCTGCCTTTGTACAGAATCCGTTAAATGACAGTTATCCTGAACTTATATACAGGACAGGAGATATCGTAAGTCGTGATTCAGATGGGCTTATCCATTTCAACGGACGAAAAGACAGCCTGATCAAGCATATGGGATACAGAATTGAGCTTGGTGAAATTGAGCATGTAATTGTAAATGAGCTTAAGCTTACAGAGTATTGTTGTGCGGTTTATAATGCAACGGAAAAGAAGATAGTTCTTTTTTATGAGCATGATACGGAAATCACGCAGAAGGATTTTAAGTCAGCTCTGGGGAAGGTATTCCCCAATTACATGATTCCGGGAAAGTTTGTAAGAATGGATCTTTTGCCGCGAAATACCAATGGAAAAATAGACAGACTTTCGCTTAAAAAAGAAGCGGATAATAATACGTGAATAATAAATCAGTGATAATCATTTAAACGTGGCTTATCCTGATCGCTGTCTCCACGGAAGAGGATAGTTCCGGGAATATCCGGGGTTACCATCATAATATCAGTGTTTACGGCAGCATATGGCTGGAAAAGATTGGTTATTATATTTGAAGAGGAGGAATCGCATTTTGTGAGGCCTCCGTTTTCATATATTTCTACCGGTATGCCATACGAATATATATCGATATATTCATAGTTTTTCTCTTCCATTAAGCAATCAAATTCATGTGACAGCTTTGAAAGTATTTGCGGCTCGCCATAAAAATCAACAATTTTGCAGGAAGAAGCATCGTTAGCGTGCTCGGTACGGGTAACGAGAATTCCTGCAGGAGATTCGTCGGGAGCAATTATTTTCCATAAATCGTATGAAAAAATGGGATGATCATAATATCTCCATTTTATGTAGGAATAATCTTTGGAAGGCGTTCTGGAAATAAGATAATCTTCCGAAATAATGTTCTTGAATTCGGAGAGATCTGCACAAGGAACCAATTTATAGCCAAAGTCAATAACTTCAGGTATGTTCTTTGTGTTTATGACAGCAATTTTGTAGCTATCACGATCTGAAAGCCGGTAATAATGATCCATTTGTGTAATAGGGAATCCCATTAATGAGTATGCCTTAACGGCATCCGGTCTTAAACCGGGTGACGGACTGGTTCGTGGAAGTATATCGGCCCACATTACATCTTGAATTTCAAATGCAAGCATGGAATTTGGGCTTTTTATGGCAAGCCATACTGAACCTGAGATATCGGGATTAGGTGTGTGTCTGTAAGGAATATATGACTGCATAGCATAAAGTTTGTTTATTTCATCATCTATTCCAATCCAAATATTTACGTTTCCATCATGTACAAATTGCCAATCAAAGAAGTCACGATTTTGGGCAAGAGCATAACCATGAAGCCAGTAATCTTCCATGAATTGCATAATGGTAGGAATATCTTCAATTATAGCGCGCCGTATAGAAATCATATAAATTTACCGTAAACCTTTATACTTTATATAGAATATCGTCCTTAAGTATTTAATTATTTAGGTGGCTCTTATTTATAATACAATGGAATGGAATTTTATTGTATAATTAATTATATGATGTATAATTTTTATCAAAATAATGTCGATAAATACAATATAAGTATTATACGACTAAATGAATGAAGGAGAGATAGGGATGAGTAAAGATGAAAAATTGGCTATGCTTGAAGAGATCATGGATCTTGAAGAGGGAAATCTTACAGAGGACGCAGAGCTTGATGATATTGAAGAGTGGGATTCACTAAGCGTACTTACTCTCATTTCTGAAATGAAAAAGAAGTTCAACATCAGCTTATCAACTCAGCAGATAAGGGATTTTAAAGTTGTTGCAGACATTTGTGCTGTAATTCCGGATTGATTATTAATAAATAAAAATTTTGATAAAGAAATTTTGAATAAGAATTAAAGGTTGATGTTAAATACATTGACCTTTTTTATTATTTGAAATAAATTCAATGATCATCCAGAAGGAAAGGAAAAAATATGGCAATAGGTTTCATTTTTCCGGGACAGGGCTCACAGGAACCGGGCATGGGAAAAGAGTTGTATGACAATATAGCAGAGGCTCGTACTATTCTTGATACGGCACAGGAAGTGTTGGATTTTGATATAAAAACTATGATGTTCGAAGGAGATGCCGAAATATTAAGTGATACGCAGTATTCACAGCCTCTTATATACACGTGCAGTGCTATGTACCTTGCCAAAGCAAAAGAACAGGGAATAAGTTTTGATTTTGCTGCAGGACACAGTCTTGGCGAATATAGTGCGCTGGCAGCAGCTGGTGTGTTCTCATTTGAGGATGGACTTAAGCTTGTAAGACAGAGAGGCCTTGCTATGAGCAAGCAAAACGGCAAGGGAAGTATGGCTGCTGTAATAGGACTTACGGAGGATGAGCTGATGCCTCTGATAAATGATACGGATGGTAAAGTTGTTATTGCTAACCTTAATACACCGACACAGCTTGTAATTTCAGGAGAAACTGAAGGAATAGAGCTGATTGAAAAAAGCCTTGATGGTAAAGAAGGAATAATGGTAAAAAGGCTTGCTGTCAGTGCGGCTTTCCATTCTCCTCAGATGAAGGAGGCAGCAGAGATTATGACTCCGCTTATAGAGGCGGTTACATTTAATAAGCCTCTATGTAAGGTGGTATCAAATGTCACGGGAAATGTCACGGAAGATCCCGATGAGATAAAGAAGAATCTGATAGCCCAGATTACAGGGCAGGTTAGATGGTATGACAGCATATTAAATATGACGAAAGCGGGAGTTGAGGAGTTCTACGAGATAGGCCATGGAAAAGTTTTAAGGGGAATGAACAGGCGTATTGAAAATGCAGCTAAATGCAAAAGTTTGTGAGGTGGGTATATGCAGGCAATCATATTAGCAGCAGGGATGGGAAAAAGACTTAAAGCTCTTACCAGTAATAATACCAAATGCATGGTCAAGGTAAACGGCGTTACCTTGATTGAGAGAATGCTTGGCCAAATTGAGCGCCAAAGGGTTTCAAGGATAGTTATTGTTATTGGTTACAAGGGTGATAAGTTAAAGAAGTTTATTGAGTCTTTGGATATTTCCACGCCAATTGAGTTTATTGAGAATGACGTATATGACAAGACCAATAATATATACTCTTTATATCTTGCAAGAGACAAGATGATGGAAGAGGATACGCTGCTATTTGAATCCGACCTGATTTTTGAGGATTCAATCCTTGATGAGCTTACCAATGATCCCAGGAAGGATCTTACCCTTGTTGATAAATATGAATCCTGGATGGATGGAACCTGCGTTAAGCTTGGGACAGATGACTCCATAGAGGCATTTGTGCCCGGTAAAAATTTCGACTACAACGAAATTGATGATTACTATAAAACAATAAATATCTATAAATTCAGTAAAGAGTTTTCTACCGGCTATTATGTGCCTTTCTTGGAGGCATATCAGTCTGCACTTGGACAAAATGAGTATTATGAGCAGGTTTTGAGAGTGATAACAATACTTGATAAACCGCTTATTCGCGCAAAGAGAATTATGAGCGGTCAAAGGTGGTATGAGATTGATGATATTCAGGATCTCGATATTGCCGAATCTATTTTTATTCCCGATGACAACAAAAAAGTACAACTTATGCAAGGAAGGTATGGTGGATATTGGAGATATCCTAAGCTTCTTGATTACAGTTATCTTGTAAATCCATTCTTTCCGCCAACCAGACTTATGGATGAGATGAGGGCTAATTTTGACAGACTGCTTACACAGTATCCGTCAGGCCTTCGAGTTAATTCGCTTCTTGCTGCAAAGAACTTCAGTGTTGGGATAGATAACATTATTGTTGGTAACGGAGCATCCGAGATTATTAAAGCTCTCCTAGAGCTTTTTGAAGGAAAGACCGGATTTGTCCTTCCAACCTTTGATGAGTATAGAAACAGATATCCGGAAAATCTAAGAGTGGAATATACCCCGAATAATGTTGACTATTCTTATGATGTGGATGACCTTATTCGCTTCTTTGAGAACACGAAAATAAAAAATATGATTCTGATCAATCCTGACAACCCCAGCGGAAACTACATACCAA
>JAEEGL011466920.1_pt1 | contig 12184 bp, 8 predicted proteins | sample 9134231 | NCBI WGS metagenome assembly JAEEGL01 (sample SAMN16246548, study PRJNA631951) | gut metagenome | biome: gut microbiome; feature: rumen; material: fiber-attached | host: Bos | place: Iran: Karaj | collected 2018-10
AGGTATTGACTGCCGAAAGGTTGAGCCAAAAGAGGAAAGTGCTTTTCAGAAAATATTTCTGGGGAACATTTTTAATAAGATTGGTGCGGTTGCAATAATTGTTGCCCTGATATTTTTTATAAAACTTGTATCAACAATGATTGTTATAACGCCGCTTGTTAAATTTATATCGGCTTACGTGTGCGGCTTGTTTATGGTGGGCAGCGCATTAAATATGCATAAGAAAGAGAATATGAAAAGTTTTTCTGAGGTTCTCCTCGGAACGGGTTTTGCAACCTTATTCATAACAACTTTTTGCGGTTACTCAATCTTCAAAATTCTGACACCTTTTTATGCGGTGTTAATCGGCGGATTGTTATTGTTTGCAACATATTTTATTGCGGACAGAATGAAAACATATTCAATGATTGCCATAGGCCTGATTGGCGGTTATCTGACTCCGTTTTTATCTGGTGTTGAATCGACCGTCATTCTTGCGTTTTTAGTATTCTTAAATATGGTATCTCTTGTATATACTCTGAAAAATACAAAAATCAGATTTTTAAACATTATAAATCTGGTTTTAACTGTTCTTATAATGATGACATACGGTATTTTAGGTACGGTAGAGGTAGGATATCCGATAGCTTTGTGGGCTGTTTATATATTATATGACGTACTTCGCGACAAAACCAGTGCTATCGATACAACTGTATGCTGGATAAATTATTTCGTACTTACTATCTTCACCCTGTGGTATTCGTTTGGTAATCATCAGATGCTCGGAATAATCTTCGGAGTTTCTGCCGTCGGTTATTTTATGCTTTCAATGCTGTCAAGATTTCAAAAGAATACACTATTCAAACACTACGATCACTGTGTGTTGATAAACCTGTGGTTATTTATACTGATTGAAGCAAGTGACGTATATAGTATAATTGCTTGGTCTTTAATAGGTTTGGTATTAGCTTATCTTATTTCTTATCACAAGTATGAATACCTGAAACCTGCAATGTGGTGGTATTTTGCATCAATGTTTTTCGGTGCCTTGATACTGAGCGTAAATGGAGAGTGGTGTTTGTTTGCCGGATATAAACCGATAATAAACTTCAGAACTTTATGTTTTGGTGTTCCGGTATTATCTATGCTGGGTTCTTCACTGTTAATGAAAAAAGATTTCAAGATAAGTGCGGATTTCTTAGGACTTTCCGCAATGTCCATGTTCTATTTGTATCTGCTTGGTGAAGTTAATTCGCTGCTTACTTATTTTTCGGAAAGTTATAAGGGTGTGATTGCGGATATGCCGTTTGCAAGACTCATGGTAGTTTTGATGCTTGGATTTATATACTCTTTACATTCAAGACTTGCGTACAAATCAACGGGATTTGAGTTGTTCAACGTATTGGGTATTGTTACGGGTATTGTAACTTTTGTCACTCTCGCTTGCTGCTCATATTATTATCCGAACGGTTATATGATATTTTTAAATCTGAGATGTGCGGCATACCTTCTTGGTCTTGTAACTTTTGTCGCATACGCAAAATGGACAAATTTGGAGGTGTATAAATATCTTGCAGTAATTGCCGGCTTCCTTATGATACACACTGAAAGTGCGGGAGTAAAATATATCTGGGGTGACGCTTTCCAATATGTTATATCATTAAGCTGGGTTATATATTCAGGATTAATAACAATCATTGGTATATTAAAGTCAAAAAATTACCTCACAATTTCAGGAATTGTTTTGAGTATATTGACAGTTCTGCGAATTATATTTGTAGATTTGCCGAGTGTTGATAATGTGTATAAGTTGGTTATATGCCTTGCGTTGGGTGTTGAATTTATGTTTATATCATATCTTTACACGGCAAAAAATAAGCAGTAGGTTGAATATAACGGTAAAAATAAGGTACCTTAATTAAGGTGCCTTATTTTATGTCATTTTTTCTTGATTTTTAAAATATTTCCATGATATTATATTTTTATGAGATTGCCTAATTTTTGTAGTGCGATAGGCAGTTGTGGTTTTTACAACAGAATAGAAGATATAGGAGAAGATCGAAAATGAGTGTTCAAAGTCCTCATAAAATCGATACTGCTAAGTTAGACACCATTATTAGAGAGAATGGCGGGAAGAAATCTAACTTAATTGCGATTTTACAAAAAGTTCAGGAAGAGTACAAATACCTGCCTGAAGATGCGTTAATTTACATTGGTACAAAAATGGAAGGGTTATCCCCTGCAACCGTATACGGTGTTGCAACTTTCTATGCCCAATTTTCATTAAATCCGAAAGGTAAGTATGAAATCCGTGTTTGTGATGGTACAGCATGTCACGTTAGAGGTTCAATGCCGGTGCTAAATGCTGTCCGTAAGAAATTGGATTTGCATGAAGGAAAACTTACAAGTGATAACGGCCTGTTCTCACTTGAAACAGTCAGCTGCCTTGGCGCTTGCGGGCTTGCTCCCGTTTGTATGATAAATGATAAGGTATATCCTCAGATGACATCAGATGCGATAAGCGTCGTATTGGATACCTTGATGGCAGAGGAGGGAGTTAAGTAATGGCGTTAAATATTGATATAAAACAAGAGCAAGCTAAAGCTCAGGAACATATTAAAGAACAAGGCCTAAGAGTCTTGGTTTGTGCAGGGACAGGATGTGTTGCAAATGGCTCTTTGAAGGTTATTGAAAAATTCAAAGAGTTGGGTGCAAATGTTTCAACCTTAACTGATTATGACAAAGTAACAATCGTGCCGACAGGATGCCACGGTTTTTGTGAAAAAGGTGTTTTGGTTATTATACCTGACAAGCACGTTACCTATGTAAAGGTAAAAGAAGAGGACGTCGAGGAAATTTTTGAAAGTCATGTTAAAAATAACAAACCTGTTGAAAGACTTTTATATATTGATCCAAAAACAGGTGAACACGTTCACAAAAATGATGATATAAATTTCTACGCAAAACAAACTCGTACAGCTCTTAAAAACTGTGGAAAAATAAATGCCGAATCCATAGAAGAAGCAATATCCGTAAGAGGTTACGAGGCCTTGGCAAAAGTTATAGAAGAAAATAATCCGGACGGAGTAATCGATACAATTACAAAATCAGGATTGAGAGGTAGAGGGGGCGGTGGCTTCCCGACCGGCATGAAATGGAAATTCACTGCCGCTAACAGAGGCGGAAAGTCTTATGTTGTATGTAATGGTGACGAAGGTGACCCGGGCGCATTCATGGATCGTTCCGTAATGGAAGGTGACCCTCATAAACTGCTGGAAGGTATGGCAATTGCAGGTTTTGCAGTTGGCGCGGATGAAGCTTATATTTATGTTCGTGCAGAGTATCCTCTTGCAATTAAACGTTTGAGAAAAGCTATTGCAGCTGCCGAAGAAAAACATTTCTTGGGTGAACATATTATGGGCAGCGATTTTTCATTCACTGTTCATATCAAAGAAGGTGCAGGCGCATTTGTTTGCGGTGAAGAAACCGCACTTATTGCATCAATTGAAGGTGAACGCGGTATGCCAAGACCGAAACCGCCGTTCCCTGCAAATAAAGGTTTGTTCGGCAGACCTACCCTGATTAATAACGTAGAAACACTGGCGAATGTTCCGCTCATCATATTAAACGGTGCAGACTGGTTTGCGCAGATGGGCTGCGAAACATCAAAAGGTACAAAAACCTTCGCCCTGACAGGTGAAGTTAATAATACAGGTCTTATTGAAGTTCCTATGGGTACTACATTGAGACAAATTATTTTTGATATCGGCGGTGGTATCAGAGGCGGAAAGAAATTCAAAGCTGTTCAGATTGGCGGACCGTCAGGCGGCTGCTTAACCGAAGAACATCTTGATATTTCCATGGACTATGACAGCTTGATTAAAGCAGGAGCTATGGTTGGCTCAGGCGGACTTGTTGTTATGGCTGAAGACACTTGTATGGTTGAAGTTGCAAGATTCTTTATGAATTTCACAAAGAATGAAAGCTGCGGAAAATGTGTTCCATGTCGTGAAGGTACAAAAAATATGCTCAAGATTCTTGAAAAAATCGTTCAGGGCAAAGGCGAAATGTCTGACCTGGATACATTGGAAGAGCTTGCACACACAGTTAAAGACGGTTCTTTATGCGGGCTGGGTAAAACAGCTCCAAACCCTGTACTGTCTACCCTAAAATATTTCAGGGATGAATACATTGCACACATCAGAGATCACAAATGTCCGGCAGGTGTTTGTACAGCAATGAAAACAATTAAAATCAATCCTGATATGTGTAAGGGTTGTACAAAATGTGCAAGAACTTGCCCTGTTGGTGCTATTGAAGGAACGGTTAAGAATCCGCACAAGATTGATCAATCTAAATGTATTAAGTGCGAAGCTTGTTTGAATGCTTGTCCGTTCAAGGCTATAAGTAAAGAGTAGGAAAGGGTTATATAAAATGACAGACGAAAAGAAAACATTAATAATAGAAGGTAAAGAAGTAGAATTTACTAACGAACCTAACCTGCTTGAAGTTATAAGAAAAGCAGGGATGAATGTTCCGACATTTTGTTATCGTCCGGATTTAACATCATTCGGTGCTTGCAGAATGTGCGTTGTAGAAGTTGAATATCCTAACGGAAGAAGAATGATTAACTCATCTTGTACAATGCCTCCGGAACCCGGAATTAAGGTTCATTTGAATACAGAAAAAACAAGAAGAATAAGAAAAACAGTTCTTGAATTGTTGCTGGCAAACCACGACAGAAAATGCCTTACATGTGACAGAAGCGGTAACTGTGATTTACAAAAATATGCTGAAGAATACGGCATAAAAGATATTAGATTCCCGGATAAAACAGCGGAAGAATATTTACCTATAGATGACAGCAGCCCGTCACTTGTTAGAGACCCGAATAAATGTATTTTGTGCGGTGCTTGTGTAAGAGCTTGTACAGAATTTCAAGGCCACGGTGTTTTGGGTTTTGCAAACAGAGGTTCAAAGACTGTTGTTCAGCCAATGGCAGGCAGACCTTTAGGTCAGGTTGACTGTGTAAATTGCGGACAATGTGCTGCAGTTTGCCCGACAGGCGCTTTAACTATTAAAAACGAAGTTGACAGAGTTTGGGATGAAATTACAAATCCTGAAAAAACTGTTGTAGTTCAAATGGCTCCTGCAACACGTGTTGCGTTGGGTGAAATCTTCGGTCTTAAACCGGGCGAAAATACTATCGGATTGATGAATGCCGCATTGAGAAAAATCGGTTTTAATTTAATATTTGATACCAATTTCTCGGCAGACTTAACAATTATGGAAGAAGCAAGTGAATTTTTGGAAAGAGTAAAATCCGGAAAGAATTTACCGCTGTTCACTTCTTGTTGTCCTGCCTGGATTAAATATATGGAAGATCAGCATCCTGATATGTTGCATCACTTATCAAGCTGCAAATCTCCTATGAGTATGTTATCACCGGTATTGGTAGATTTGGTACCTAAGTATTTTGACGTAAAAAGAGAAAATTTGGTGGTTGTTGCAATTATGCCTTGTACTGCTAAGAAGTATGAATGCAAACGTCCTGAAATGTACAGAGACAACAGACCTGATACCGATTATGTATTAACCACTCAGGAACTCGGCAGAATGATTAAAACTGCAGGTATTGATTTCAAAGCATTAACACCTGAAGCTAATGATTCTCCGTTCGGTGAATATACAGGTGCAGGTACAATCTTTGGTGCATCAGGCGGTGTTGCTGAAGCGGCTGTACGTACTGCATATGAATTTGCAACCGGCGAAGAATTGAAGGATGTTGATATTAAAGAAATGCGCGGCACCTCAAATCGTTCAAAAACTATCGAGCTTGACCTGAAGGGAACAAAACTTGTTGTAAGGGTTGTTTCAACTCTTCGTGAAGCTGAAAAGGCGATTCAGGAAATTAAAGCAGGTACTGCGAACTTCCATATGCTTGAAGTTATGGCTTGTCCTGGCGGTTGTGTAAACGGCGGCGGACAACCAAGAAGCTGCGATAATTCAAAAATCAAAGCTGAACGTGCGCAGGGTCTTTATAAAGAAGATACGGAACTTCCGTTGCGTAAATCTCATATGAATCCGTCAATTCAAAAGCTTTACAAAGAATATCTGGAACATCCGAATTCTCACAAAGCTCACGAAATATTACATACGACATATCGCGACAAGTTCGCAGGTTCATATAAAGATGTATAATCAAAAGCACCTCCCAAAAGGGAGGTGCTTTTTTTAATTAAATTCTGAATTTCTTAGCCATATTATATAGAGAAAGAGCGGAGAGTGTTTGTCCGCTTGGTATTTTCCCAAGTTTGCTCATACTTTCAAGCCATTTTGGAATCTTTTTAACAGGTACAAAGTACCATCCTCTTGTTACTCCGCCATCTGTCACCGCTTTTGATACGGGTTTTATTGATTTTATTCTTGCTTCAAAGAAATATGTTGCTTCATCTGTCAGGCCGGGGGATGTCATAATCGGTACTGGAACAGCTTTGCCATCTTTTATAACTGTCGGAGAAAGCAGTTTAATTTTTTCAGGTTCCAGCCCTGTTTCTTCGATTAATTCTCGTACGGCGCATTCTGTTGCAGACTCATTTAAGAATGCTGCTTCATCTCCCTTAATACCGGCGGGGAACGCTATAGTTCCCTCAACATCTTCCATTCTCGCCTTAACAATAGGTCGTTTTTCGAGTAGAAATACTGCGACCTTCCGTCCGAATTTGGTTTTAAGAATAGGAAGAACCATTGTAACATTTTTGCCCGCTTTAACGTCACCGCGGGTTGCCATTGTATATTTCCCTACTTCTTTCCCGCTGCCGTCAACGGCTGTCATTCCCATTCTTTTGATAAATTTATCAAAGTCTGTTGGCCCGTCAATTCTCCAGGTTGGAGCTTCAGGTACTTGTGCCGGCATATATAAACTGCCGTCTGTTTCTTTTAAAATTTGAACGTGACCGTATGCCTGATGCAGCTCTTTTCTGAACTGTGTTTGAAAAAAGTTATCTAAAATCTTCATAAAACTCCTTAAAATTTTGGTACGTGCTTTACTTAAAGGCCCGTGAAAAAATTTTTTTGTCAGACATGTTACCAATTGTTAAAAAAATAGTACCTCATAAGAGGTACTATTTTAGTTTTAAAAACATCAATTATTACTTAACAACTTTGATAACGTCAGCAGTAATATCTGTTCCGCCGAATAATACGATACCTTTGCTCAGCACCATATCGTATCCTTTGGCTTTTGCCTGAGCTTCGATTTGCTGAGAAATAGAAGTATCAATTTGTTTCAGCTTGTTAGCATAGTCTGCTTCAATTTTTTCTCTTTTTTGCTGAAGTTCTTTTGTATATTTTTCTTCAGCAGCTTTCTTTTTGTTTGCATCTGTTATGTCAGCAACATCTTTTCTTGCTTTTTCAATAAATTTAATAATTTCTTCTGCCTTCAGTTGTTGTTCTTTCTTCAAGTTTTGTACTTGTTTAGAAGCACTTACAACTTGCGGAACATCTACAACAGCAACGCTGAAATCTGCGGCAGATGCGATATTACCAAATGTTAAACCTCCGAGTACTGCAACTGTGGCAGCTAATAAACCTAAATTTTTTCTCATGATGTCTCTCCTTGTTCTTCATAATTTATACTAGCACAAAATCTTAATTTTACAAAATCTCATCCATATGATTTATCTTTTTGTTAACAACTTTACATAAATTTTGTAATTTTGTATAATGTCATGGAGAGTATGGAGGATACAACCGATAATTTTTGTTCGAATTGTAACAAAAGTTTAAAAAGGGTTTATATTTGACAATAATCGTAACATAATATACTCATAAGATATCCTGAGAGATATGCAACTAGATATACAATTAATTATATAGAAGGTGAAATAAAATGAAGAAGATTAACAAGAATAATCGATTATTTCAGACAGCTTTAGGGGCTTGCGCGATATGTGCATTATCAATCGGACTTTCATCACCGGCATATGCGGTGGGTGAAAATATGCTGAATGCAACTGCAGGCGGCAGTTACTTTGGTCCGGGATATACCCACGGTGATATTCCTGCTTATCAGGAAGCCGTCAGAGTCCGTAACGCTGTTGGTGCGTCAGCAACTCACGATAACGACGTTATGAGATACGATGTCAATCGTCGCAGAGCTGAAGGCGATTATTATCAGTATGACCAAAAACGTCGCGGTACAGGCGGTACTGCTGTAACTAATTATGCAGATCCGACAACAGCTATTCCGGATGCTATGAAAGCTACAATTGACGAAATTGGTACAAAAGGTGTTTATATTAACTCAATCGAAGTTTCTCCGTCAGAAATTTTGACAAGAGAAGAAATTAACAGTGTAATCGGGCAATACGTTGGTAAAAATGTATTTATGTCTGATATTCAGGCAGCTATTAACGGTTTGAACAATTTATACGCAGAAAAGGGATATGTAACAGCAAGAGCATATTTGCCTGAACAAACTGTTTCCAATGGTAATATAAAAATCGAACTTATTGAAAGTAGAATCGGTAATATTACAGTTAACAATAACAGATTCACAACAGATAACTATATTTTAAAAAGAATTCCTGAAAAATCTGGTCAGTTGTTTGATATCGTAAATCTTGAACAGGACGTTCTTGATTTTAACAGATATCACGACGGTGTAAACCTTTCTGCTAACTTGAAAGCAGGACAAGAACCCGGAACAACTGATATTGAATTGACGGCTGCAGAAACCTTCCCGTTCCACTTAATTGGTATGATGGATAACGCAGGTCGTAGAACAACAGGGCCTTTGAGAGGTGGTCCGGCATTGGTTGCCGACAGTTTGTTCCACCACAGAGACCAGATGTCAATGGGTGCTTACTTCTCAAGAGGTGCTATAAGCCCGTTCTTTGATTATAGTTATCCTATCAACAAAAAAGACGGTAGAATTGGTTTTTCATTCTCATCTACCTTTGCTAAGGTTAAAAGAGGCGAATACAGCTGGATGGGCTTGAAGAGTAATTCATACATATATAGTTTGTACTATGATCAACCGCTTGTCAGAAAACAAGGTTTCGAGTTGAAGTCCTTGGCTTCTTTGAACTACAAACGTTCAAGAACTTGGTCTAACTTAGGTAACTTGTTCTCTGAAGCATACGGTTTCCACGTAGACGACCCAATCAAAGATACAGACCAAGTTACAAGTATCGATTTGGGCTTGAATATGAGAAAAGATACAAAGTATGGTATTTGGTATGCTAACCAGATGGCATCTATGGCTATACCTATTTTTGATAGTGAATCAAGCTACTTCAAAATGTATGGTGGATTCCTGAGATTACACGACTTCTCACACGGTATTATCGGTCAGTTGAGAGGTAGCTATCAGGTTATTCCTAACAGCAAACACATTCCGTATTTGGATCAATTCCAGGTTGGTGGTTTGGCAACTGTAAGAGGATACTCTGAAGGTGTTATGCTTGGTAAGAGCGGTTACTTCTTCAGCGGTGAATTGATGTTCCCGTTGTTGCCAAGAACAATCACTACAAAGAGCGGCGAAACTCATAAATTTATCGGTCACTACTTAAAAGGTGCGATATTTGCTGATACATCAGGGGTATTCCCATACGTTAAAGAAGACATATATGGCGGAAGTTACTTCTTAGCATCAGTAGGTATGGGTGTCAGAGTTCAGTTGCCGGGTGACTTGAGTGCTCGTCTGTATTGGGGCTATCCATTGATTAACAACGCATATGAAAACCACAGACATATGGGTAGATTCCACTTTGAATTAACACTTGAACCTGATTTAGATGGATTGTTGGCAAGACGTAAACAACCTGAACCGGTTATTGCGCCGCCACCGGCACCTCCGAAAGAATTACCGCCGGTTGCACCGCCTGAAAACAATTATGACGATATCAGACACTATGACTACTTGTTAGATGGTACAGCAACAGCGTTATAATAAATTCAAATATAAAAAGCGACCTGAAAATCTCAGGTCGCTTTTTTTGTTTTATAATTAAATCAGGAGCAGTTCTATGAATAACAGCCGAGGATTTTTTGTAACAGCAACAGGGACAGATGTTGGAAAAACATATGTTTCTGCTTTGCTTGTAAAAGCTTTACGTGATTCAGGGATTAATTGCGGTTATTATAAACCCGTATTGAGCGGTGCGATAAGGCAAACTGACGGAACTTTGCTTCCGGGAGATGCAGATTACGTCGTAAGAACTTCAGGGCTCAATGTTAGTGCAGCTGATTGTGTCACATACTGCTTTGAAGAGGCAGTTTCACCGCATTTGGCATCAGAGCGGTCCGGAGTTAAAATTGAACTTGATGAAATAAAAAAACGTTATAACAACTTGAAAGAGCAATATGATGCTTTAGTTGTTGAGGGAGCCGGCGGGATTACCTGTCCATTTAATTTAAATGAAGATAAGTTATTATTATCGGATGTTATAAAGGCGTTGGGTATAGGTGTTTTGCTGGTTGCTGATGCAGGGTTGGGAACGATTAATTATGTATTGCTTACGTATGAATATGCAAAAGCAAATGGGTTAAATATAATCGGCGTTATATATAATAATTATGACCCTGATAATTTTATGCATATTGATAATATAAAACAAATTGAAAAGCTGACCGGGTTAAAAACCCTGGCAACAGTGAAAAAAGGGGATAAGGATATCAAGTTTTTGACAGAGGTATAGTATGAATTGGCAGGAAGAAGATTTAAAATATATATGGCACCCGTGTTCGCAGATGAAGGACTATGAAACATTGCCGCCGATTGTTATTGATCATGCAAAGGGTATAAATTTGTATGATATAGATGGTAATTGTTACAAGGATATTGTGTCTTCGTGGTGGTGTAATCTTCTTGGACATTGTAATCCGAGAATTAATGAAGCTATGAAAAAACAGCTGGATACGTTGGAGCACGTTATTTTTGCTAATTTTTCGCATAAAACAGCAATTACGTTGTGTCAAAAATTGATGGAAGTTATCCCTAAGGGATTGTGTAAATTTAATTTTGCGGATAACGGCTCTGCATCAATTGAAATGGCAATGAAAATGAGCTTTCAATATCATCAACAGACGGGGAACACACGAAAAAAAAGATTTATGGCGCTTACTGATGCTTATCATGGCGAAACCATAGGTGCCTTGTCTGTTGGTGCATGTGATTTGTATTCGGAGATATACAAACCTATATTGATGGATGTTGTCAGGGTTAAAGGTCCTGACTGTTTTAGGTGCCCTTACGGAAAGTGCAGAGATAATTGCGAATGTGAGTGTTTTGAGCATGCGCAAGACACCTTTGCAAAGTATGGTGATGAGACTTGTGCAATACTTGTTGAACCTCTCTTGCAGGGCTCTGCCGGGATGAAAATTTACCCGCCTTTGTATTTAACAAAATTAAGGAAACTTTGTGATAAATACCATGTGCATCTGATTGCAGATGAAATTGCGACAGGTTACGGCAGGACCGGAAAAATGTTTGCTTTTGACCATGCCGGAGTCTCTCCGGATATTATGTGTCTGTCCAAAGGACTGACAGGCGGCTATATGCCAATGTCAATTTGTGTAACGACACAAGATATTTATGATGCGTTTTATGATGATTACGGGAAGGGTAAGGCCTTTATGCATTCTCACACGTATGCCGGCAATCCTTTGGCTTGCTCTGCGGCTATCGAGGTCTTAAATATTTTAAAGGATGAGCAGATTATTCCAAAGGCCGTAGAAAATGCAAAATATTTTAATAAAATAATCAGAGAAAAGTTTGAAGATTTAGATTATGTCGGCGAAGTTCGTCATATAGGTTTGATAAATGCTATTGAAATAGTTAAGGATAAAAAGTCAAAAATGGCTTATCCTTCTGATTTGCGTCTGGGCTATCAGATATATAAAAAAGCACTAAAAAAAGGAGTTTTGTTAAGACCTCTCGGAGATGTTATATATTTTAATCCGCCGCTGATTATTACGCCGGACGATATGGATTTTGTAACAGATGTTGCAAAAGATTGTATGACAGATGTAATGGCAAATTATTAGATTTATTTATAGTGCAAATAGTGTTATCTTGATTGGGAATACTTTTACTGCATTTTGTGGTATATTGATATTATGATTAGGAGAGTTTTTAGGGTTTTATTAATAATTCTTTTGTGTGGTGTGTTTTTAAAGGCGTGCCTTGTAAAAGATGTTC
>JAEEGL011523286.1_pt1 | contig 12184 bp, 7 predicted proteins | sample 9134231 | NCBI WGS metagenome assembly JAEEGL01 (sample SAMN16246548, study PRJNA631951) | gut metagenome | biome: gut microbiome; feature: rumen; material: fiber-attached | host: Bos | place: Iran: Karaj | collected 2018-10
GGCACAGAAGGCTATCGCTGCAGCTCCTGGCTGTACGTTGGTTGACGATCCTGCTAACCTCGTTTACCCCATGCCTCTTGAGACAGCTGGTAAGGATGACGTCTATGTAGGTCGTGTACGTAAGGATATCTCTGACGAGAACGGACTGACCTTCTGGCTCTCTGGCGACCAGATCCGTAAGGGTGCTGCCCTGAATGCCGTTCAGATTGGTGAGTATTTGATAAAGGTAGGCAATGTGAAGTAAACATTCCCTATTTACCATACAGCTGCGCGCTCTCTGTTTTTTCTGAGAGCGCGCAGTTTTTGTTTCTGCTTGCTTGTTGTTTTTCTATCCCAAAGTTTGAAATGTGCATCCCAAAGTTTGAAATGTACATCCCAAACTTTGAAACGTACATCCCAAACTTTGGGATGGAAAATTCTAAGTGATAAAACATAAACTTTATAATGCATTTTGTTGATTTTCTGATACCTTTTTATGTGTGAAATTAGACAGTTTGATAGAAATACTTATTATTGAGTATTGTGGAATAGAAAAAGATTTCGTAACTTTGCCGCCGAAAAATTTATGTAATACTACGTAATCGCTTATGAAATTTTCTACTTCAATTAAGACGTTGGCCCTGATGGCCGGCATGATGTTGGTGGGCACGCAAGCCCTTGATGCTAAAGTTTCTAAACCTACAAGTGCAGGAAGTATCGTTATTAGTAAAGTGTTCTTTAATAGCATGAAGAATGACGCTGACAAGGCATATATTCTTGCCAACTACATTGAACTCTACAATAACTCGACCGATACGCTTGACATTGCCGGTCTGTATTTGGGACTGGCTGAGAGCCATAGTGATGCTACTCAGGCATGGACGGCTACTGCTATGCAGGAAGAACATAAAGATAGTGTTGCTTTGAAACAGATTTTCCAGATTCCTACAGATGATGTTTATCGTGTTGAGCCAGGACAGAGTGTTGTTATAACCAATGCAGCATTTAATCATACCGAAGTGGCCAGCTTGGCTCCTGATTTGTCTGCTGCTGATTTTGAATCGAAAACTCAGAATAATGCCTATAAAGACTATCATAATGAAAGTGTGAAAGGACTTGTTGTAGCTCATACTTACAATCCTGATAAGGTAGGACAGGCTGCCTATGCAGACTATATCAATTTTGTCACTACAGGTCCTGGTGCTATGGTTCTGTTGGCATACAACACAGATTTGACAAAATGTCCTACAGGTTTCCAGCGTGGTAAGGAGAGTGGTAATGTGATTATGTTCGTACCTAAGTACAAGGTCCTTGATGGCGTGGATGTTGTGGTCAATACCAAGGCAAAGGCTCCCGCCGCTGATCAGAAGCGCCTGCCTGAAAGTGTAGATGCAGGTTTCATCACTCAGACAACCCCTGGTGGCAATAATGGCGAAGCGATTGTACGTAAGACCGCCTTTATTACCAGTGATGGTCGCACAGTCCTCTTTGATACAGACAACTCAAGTACTGACTTCGAGGTAACTACTGATTTGGCTATTCGTAAATATAACGCAGAAGTGGCTGGTCTGACTGACTATAACCTCGTGATTCCTGAGACTGGCTATGCTATTGTGAATTTTGAGAAGCCTTTCTGCGCAGGACGTGACGTGTTCTTCGTTCATGTGAATGCCAGCAATAAAGATACAACAACCGACTTAGGTTACTATGAATTCCCTGGTGATTCTCTGTTGCTCATCAAAGGTCCTTGGATTGCAGTTGGTAAACCAGGTGATCACGTTATAAAACTCTCAGAGTCGCAGGGCGTCATGAGAACTCGAAGTTCTATGGTGTCATGGGCCGATGAGGACACCAAGAGCGTGAAACAGACCGATCGAATGATTTATAAGTTCGTTGCAGAAACAGGTAAGGTAGGTTTCCAGCGTGTGCCAGCTACCAATGGCAATTACAACCAAGCTACATTTACAGATTCTGACCGTTTGCATATAATTGTAACTAAGGCTATAGCTGACAAGATTGCTGCTGCTAACGGCGCCACAAGTAGTGCTGACCTCGACTTCATTGCATGGCACGGCATCACACCAGAGAAGATGGCTGCTGGAGTCAGCGAGATGAAGACAGAGAATAAGGTTCAGGCAGTTGTCTATAATCTGGCTGGTCAGCGCCTGAAGAGTCTGCAGAAGGGGCTGAATATTGTCAAAGGTAAGAAGATTCTTGTGAAGTAAGATATGAAGAGAATGCTATTAGGCCTGGCCCTGGTGCTTACCACACTGGGGCTTCAGGCTCAGAATATTGACACCCTCACCGTGCGTATCAAAGGTATGCGCTGTGAAGAGTGTGCCCATAAGGTGAAGAATGTGGTGAAGAAATTGCCGGGTATTGAAGGTATTGCATTCAATATTGAGCGCCGCACGGCCAGCATTGCCTATGATACAAAACAGGTCTGCACCGATAGTATCGAAGCCCGACTGGCTGCAACGGGGCGTTATAAGGCTTCTGCCTATAGTCCACAGGATACTATTATTCGTGGTATGGGGCTTCGTATTGAGGATATGCATTGTCAGAACTGCTATAACCGTATTAGTCAGCGACTGCAGACGATGGAGGGTATTGACAGTATGGCACCGCATCTGGATAAGCACTATATTTTCGTACGCTATGATGCCAATCGTACCTGTAAGGCTGATATCCGTCGTGTTTTGGGCGGGTTGGGCTTTACGCCAGTAAATTACTACTCAGGTCCGAAAGTGGATTTTGCCTACTATCATATCCCCGCAGACAAGGTGACGCAGGAGACTATCGATGAGGTGCTTATGTTGACTGGTGTAGAGGATGTGAATGTCAATGCCAAACAACACTCACTTGCTGTAACCTTCTTCACGGATGAGACTTCGGCTGACCAGCTCCTCAAGGATATTAAGGCTGCTGGTATTGATGCTGAGGTGCCACCTGCTCACGAATGTAAGGAAGAAAAGAAGGACTAAAACTCGCAACCGATAGCCAATATGGCTTGAGTGTGGTTTTGACCGTTACTATACGAATAAGTCTCGTTTGCCTTTTGGTGAGCGAGACTTATTTGTGTGTAAGTCTTCAAGTGCGTATTGGGAAAGATGAAAGCGTATTTTACGTTACCACCCAACGAGAATTGTGAAGCAGTCAGGTATTGATACTCGCGATATAGGTAGGCCTCCATTGATGGAGGTGTCACCTGTTTGTCACTAGGCGTTTGGAATGTATTATCTTCGAAGGGACTGCCGCTACCTTTTAGGTAGGAACCGTTGAGGGTGACAGACCACACACCTTTGGCTGTAACAATGTTGCGGCAAACGGAGACAATTGGCGAATAGTTGCTGATGTCCTGCCGACGATAGTAAGGATAAACGTATGCAGTCTGCTTTCGTGTCATCCAATTGATTCCTGTCTGTAGAGTCCACGAGGGTATCGTTTCTCGTATTCCTAAATGCAAGGTGTAAACTAAGGAGGCGTTCTTCCATTGTTTATTGGCATTCTTTGTAGGCGTAAAATAATCATAGAAGGTAGCGCCGGTCGCGTTTTTCTGTTCGCGATAGGTGGTTGCATTATTCTGAAGGGTCTCAAAATCCATGTTGAAGTCGATGACATGTTTCGACTTGCAGTTGCTATAGGCGGCTTGTAGTTGCAAGGTGTGTTTGTTGCTGTCGTGTTCGCTATAGGTTATCGTGTAGGGTGATTTGTTGCCATAATAACCCCAGCCATAGGTGAAAGCGTATGTGGCGTAAAGTGCTAATTGAGAATTGCTTATTGAGAACTGGATACCTATACCGTTATTGTTGGTAACGAGTGGCATCTCACGACTCTTATCTGTATAGCCCTCTTGTCCGAACTGTTCTACGTGTCCTGTGAAGTTGGCGTAAGACACTAGTGTCTTGTACACCTTGTCGCTGGTACCATAGGTGCCAAAGGTGATACTCTCCGTATTCCGGTGATGCAGGTAGTAGGCACCTAGATTTAACCATGGTGTGATATCTGCGTAAATACCTGCAGATAGTTGTAAATCCATCAGCTTGTTCTGATGGCGCAGGTCTTTGTATTTTGCCATATTGGCGGCAGTAAAGGCTATCTTTCCGCCGATGGAGAAACCATTGACTACGCTACAGCCAAAGCCGCCTGTGAGATTATAAGTGTCACGGTGCTTGGTGCCTTCGTTGGTGAGCGAGTCTTCTATAAGGTCGAAAGGCTTGCGCTCTGGATTGATAAAAGCCGAGCCAGCCATGTGTCGGCCTGAGTAATTCTCATAACTCAGGTTGCCATAGAAGATGGTGTGCTGGTTGTAACGGTAGAACGACTCTACGTTAGCATTGAGTAATGTTGCGTCATCAGAGGCAAAATAGTTTGTAAACCCGCCTTTTTCTCCAGAAAAAGATAGTCCTGCTTGGCTCATGTTTTGATAGCTAAAACGCGTGAGTGCTGCAGCGTTAGGACTTGTGAGCCATGGGTCGCTCTGCTTCATGAATGTATAATCATGAAGCAACAGCGAATCCTGGGCCTGAATGGCTAATGTTGCTATTAGGCAGATGGGGAATATCAATCTTTTAGCGAGCATGTCTGTCGTTCGTGGAAATCGTTAGATGAATTGTTTGTGTCCATATAGACGATGTGGGCACCATTTTTTATGCTGGCCTCTGCATCAATGCCGCAGGGGTCTGCTGCGTAACCGTAAACCAGTTTCCCTTCGTTCTCGGGTAGAGCTTCTGTAGCTCCTTTGTCTACGTTACGATAGAGTGTATGTCCGTGCTGATTGTCAAGATACACATAGCCTGCATCAATAGTGGGTGTCAGCCGTTTCATATTACTGGTTGTGTTGGCAGCAGAGAATACTTCAATGCCGTCGAGAACCCAGTTTGTAGGTACTTTGACAACTTTGAAGATATCTGTCTGAGGCGAACCTGGTGTATAGCGTACGTTCTCTACGTTGGTAGTAAAATCGCGTGGGCTGATATCATAAGTCTGAAAGAGGAAAAGGGCTGGAGAGGTAACACTCAGAGCCCAGGCATTACTGGTACCTGTCCTGATGGCCTTCAGATAGTGAGAAGCAGGAATTACATCGGAAGGCGTGGGATAATACATGCTGTTTTTATAGCCTGACTCAGGGTCGTACATACAATAATAGTCTTCATGGGCATAGTTTATGGATTGTGGATAGGTCTGTGTATTATTAATAGCACCATGCACATTGACCACTATCTGTGAGTAGGGGGCAAATTGTAGCGTGTGGGGGAAATACCAGATGCCGTCAACAGCAGGAAGATAGCCCTCTGAGTCGTAGATGAGTTTGCCGTCAGTTCCATACCATTTATTATCAGCCTGACTGTTATAGGGGGATGTGATGCCAAAGCAGAGATTGGTGAGCGTGGCAGTCATGGGTGAGTTGTTGTAAAGGATGATGCACTTGTCGTATATAAAATTCTTACCATCGTCTCCCATCACGCCGCCATTGTAGAGTTCTTTGATAACCAGTTGACTGATGTTTGATGCCTGTAAGTGGATTGTAGCCGTCAGGGCTGTTTTATTGCTAACGATAATCTGACCAGAGTTGCCATTTAATATCGTCATACTATTGGCACCCTGTTTTCGTGTTGTCGAGGAACTGGCTTCATAAATGCCTGAGGGGACAAGGAAATGCACATTTCCGTGTATGTCTGTAGAGTCCACAAAGAGGGCTTCATGACCGATGCTTTTCAATTCTACGCGAATGCCCTCTTTTGATATAGTCGTGCCATCAGGGAATTCTAATGAAACAGTCAGTGGGTAGGTTTCTACCGTCTCATCGTAGTCGGAACAGGCGGTGAAGGCCGTAGCTATGCTGCAGCAAATAAGACAGAGGGTTATGAGGTGCTTATACATTTTCTATATCTTTAAGCGGAGTGAGAGTCCGTAGTAGTAACTGGGTACGTAGGAACTACCGAATAGCGAGGTTTCTAAGTCGGTTTGTGATGAGTGTATCTTCCTCATTGTATTGAAGAAGTTGTTTGCATAGAATGATAATGATATGTGGTCGCCAATTTCCTTTGTGATGTTGATATTGGCCGAGTAATAGGCCGACAGACGATTGGGATTCATCGTGTAGGCAAAATTCGATCGTACTACAAGTTTCGACAGATCACTATAAAGTGCAGGGTCGTTATCCTTTGCCCATAGAAATTTTTCCTTGAAAGGAATCAACTCAGAAGGATTATCCCAAGTGGTGTAGTATTCTGGATAGACAACTATGTGCTTGTCAGTTGTGCCGTCGTAAGGCTCTCCTTCGTAACCATTGTCGTTGTTGAGCATATAACCGCGTGTTCCGTCACTATATTCGCAGAGCGAACGACGGTAGTTATAGATAGACCCTTCTAATCGTAAGGCCACGATCATACGAATTTTGGGAATATGCGTCGTGATGGTGATGTTCTGGTTTAGTTGCTTTGACAGCGCACCATTAGCCACGTTTGCAGATGCTGTAATGCCTGTTCCTGTCACATTAGATCCCCGATAGTAGCCTATATATTGATACAGACTACCATCACTTTGGTGAGAATCTACTCCAAGGGGAATGTCAGCAAAGAGCACTTCGTCTATACCTTTATAATAATAAGCGTTGCCATCTAGTCGTATCTTGGTGTGCAGGGGTTTTATCTGTGCAAAATCGATAATCCATTCCAATCCGTATCGGTGCAGGGGAGAGTTGGCATTGACGTAGGTTGTACTTGTGGCATAAGTATGCCGTTTAACGGCATCAAGAACTTGTGGACCGGTGATGCCTGATGCATCACGCAATGTTACGAGACCCGTTTGGGAATCAATACTGAACTGTCGGTCTTCTGGAGCAATGGCATCGTAGTTTGTTGTTGGGGTAAAGTTATATTCAAATGGTGTATACGATGTTTTTGCCATATACGAACGGTTTGTGCGATGATAGAATCCTGATAATGAGATGCGTGTTCCTTTGATATCCATCTCAAAGCCTAAGTCCAGTTGGTTGGTATATTGCCAGCGCAAGTCTGGATTATAGACGGCCTTTATCGGGGTGGTATGGTAGGCGCGTATGGTACGGTTTTGTGTATCACTGGTAGCTGCGAACACCTCGCGGTCAATATAGGATGGGGCAGGGTAGAGCACTTGGAATGATGGCAGTTTGACGCTCTTTCCCCAACCGGCATGCGCCTCCAGCCTGTTAATCGGTTGTTGGTATCTGTTGCGCCAGAATACGTAGCGTCCGTTAATGCGGGGGGATAGACTGTTTACGGTGCCGTATTCAGAACCGTGAATCATGGTTATATCATCACGCAAACCTGCTGTCAGTTCAAATGTTGAGATTTTTGTGGTGGGGATGATCATTTTCTCTTCGGCATAGAAGGCGAGATTATGCATGGCAGGCAAGTGATCGTAGCGATACTCACGCCATGTGGGGGCGGTTGTGAGATCGTTGTAATAGGTGCCGCGACCTTGGTTTTTGCTGCCTGTATACTGGATCCCAGTCAAAAAATGACTGGACACTTTGGACCAATGGCGGTTCCAGTCGGCCTTGGCCTTTAAACTCCAGGTCATAGGTTTTGAGTCGTTGTAACGAGTGGTGTACCAATAACCGGTTGGACCGAGGATGATGGCACCCGATAGTAACCCATCAGGATTTGTGGTTGCCATGTTGTAGCCTTCCTCAGTGGTATGGAGATAAGACTGGGTAGTGGCGCTACTGTTGTAAGTGTAATCTTTTGATTTTCGATCGGAATATGAGAATGAGCCCGTCAGTTTCAGGTTTGTAATCCATTTTTTGTTCAGCAACCATTGTAGGTCGAAGTTGGTACGTATGGCATTATCGTGTGCTTTGCTGTATTCGTCGTTAATTTCGTCAGGATCAGCCTCGGAGTTATAGCCGCCAAGGTTGCCAGTCAGTCCTATATTCAATGTCAGAGGCGTAGTCTGCTGCATGAAGGTGTTCATGTAATGCAGCGAGAGAATATTGCGTTGATAGGAAGTATAGGGTGAAGCGGCATTCGAGAAAGAACGGGCATGCTCTAAGGATACGTTCAACAGTCCGACATGATGCCCTAAATCAAAGCCTTTGTTGATAGCTGTCTGACGTGTGTGCTGTGTCAGGCTGCCTTCTACGATAAAGGGCGATTTTCCCTTGCGGGTGTTGACTTTGACGATACCATTTGAGAGGTCTCCATATTCTACTGATGGGATGCCAGTGATAATCTCAATACTTTCAATATTCGAGGTGCTCACAGTACGTGTAGAGGCACCCATCGTCTCGCCACTTAATGCATTATTGTTTAATCGGATACCGTCAATCTCTATTGCTGTACCAAATGAGGCATTACCTTTTTCCTGATTTCCACTTCGCAGGGCTAGTCGGTTATCACTCATAAGCGTAGGATTCACCGTCTTGCCACCCGGTAATAGGGTTGTGATATCACCTACATTAAGAATTTGCTGGTTATCCAGAGCCTGACGGTCTATGCTGTATGATGTTGTGCCTTCATCCTCTTTACGTTTTGCTACCACTATGACACCGTCCAACTTTAGGTTTTCTGCTTTTAGTTTCAGTACTAGGTTGTCGATGTTACGACTCATTTCGAAATGCAGCGTGCGTTTCTGAAAACCGAGACATTGCACCGTCAGCGCTGTCTTTCCAGCAGGGATATCCTTTATGAAAAAAAATCCTTTCTCGTTACTGATAGCCCATAGACCATTCTCAGATAGCAGAATAGTGGCATATTCTATGGGCTTTTCGGATTCGACATCGATAACCTTTCCTGAAAGCGCATATTTTTGGGCGTTCAGGGTTTGTCCAATGAAAATCAGGATAATGGTTAGTATGTAGTTGACTCTTCTCATATCCGCTGCAAAATTACATATTTTTTTGCAAATGTACAATAATTAAATATAGGTATTCTTCATGCAAATGATTGGAGATATGAATTATTTTTCGTAATTTTGCCACCAAAATAAGGAAGGAATACACAAATAGATGAGAAAAGGATTGCTTTTGATCACTTTGTTGCTGCATGCAATCTGCGGAGCAGCGCAAGACACACTCCCTTTGGACCCAAAGGTTCGTATGGGAAAACTGAAGAATGGTTTGACTTATTATATCCGTCATAATGCCAAGGAACCAGGGTTAGCAGACTTTTATATTGCCCAACGTGTGGGTTCTATTCTGGAGGAACCGCGCCAGCGTGGACTGGCTCATTTTTTGGAACATATGGCTTTTAATGGCACAAAAAACTTTCCAGGTAAGGGTAAACGATTGGGTATTGTGCCATGGTGCGAGACCATCGGTGTGAAGTTTGGTGCCAACTTGAATGCCTATACCAGTGTTGACCAAACAGTATACCATATAGGTTCTGCTCCATTGAAACGTGAGGGTATCATTGATTCTTGTCTGTTAGTACTTCACGATTGGAGCCACTATCTCTTGCTTGAGGATGCCGAGATAGACAAAGAACGTGGTGTCATTCATGAGGAGTGGCGTACGCGCCGTGCTGGTCGTGCTGTTCAGCGATTGATGGAGGAGGCCATGCCAAAGGTCTACAAAGGCACGAAGTATGAGGACTGTATGCCTATCGGTTCGATGGATATTGTAGATAACTTCCCCTACCAAGCTCTGCGTGACTATTATAATAAGTGGTATAGACCTGATTTGCAGGCTATCATTGTGGTGGGCGATGTTGATGTGGATAAGATAGAGAAGAAAATCAAGAAGACCTTTTCTTCTATTCCCATGCCAAAGAAACCTGCTGAACGTGTCTACTATCCTGTTAACGATAATGAACGCATGATTGTGGATATAGAGAAGGATGCCGAACAACCTGTTGTGTTGTGTCATCTCTATATGAAACGTGATGCTACACCCGATAATCAGAAGAATAATGAGCAGTATTTGCGTGGTGATTATGTTGACGAACTGATAGCCTACATGATAAATGGCCGACTGACAGAAATGAAACAGCAGGCAAATCCACCTTTCCAGACAGCTTCCGGACGTGCCTCTAATTTCTTTCTCTGTCGTACGAAAGAATCATTCGCACTTTCTGTGAGTTGTAAGCAGGAGAATATCTTGGGTGGTATTATCAGTGCTGTAGCAGCATGTGAACAGGTGCGTCAGCAAGGCTTTTCTCTGAGTGAACTGGAACGTGCCAAGAGATATCGCCTGAATCACGATGAACGGAAGTTCAATGAACGTCATGATCGTATCAATTCTAAATTGGTGTCGCTCTGCGTGAATCATTTTCTTACAGGCGAACCTCTGATTTCTATGGAGAAACAGTGGGAATTGACACAGAAGTTCAATCGTGAGGTGATGCTCGAAGAGGTCAATAAGGCTGCTCGTGAACTGATAACCGACCAGAATCAAGTGGTTATCATGTATGCACCCGATAAAGAGGACGTTCATCTGCCTACCGAACAGCAGATAGAGGATGTTATCTTGGCTACCCAGCGTCAACACTATGCACCTTATGAGGAAGAGCATGTGGATGGTCAATTGCTGATCGAACAACCAAAGGCTGGAACGATTCTCACTGAGAAGCCTTGGAAACATGGCTTTACTGAACTTACTCTCAGCAACGGCATGAAGGTTTATGTGCGTCAGACCGACTTTAGCAAGAATACCATCCAGATGACAATGAAGGCCGATGGTGGTACCAGTGTCTATGGAGACGAGGATATTCCAAACTTCTCTTTGATTTCTAGTGCCGTGACCGAGGGGGGCGTGGGCGTTTGGGATGCTGCCACGCTGCGCAAGAAATTGGCAGATAAAAGTGTACGTGTTCAGGTTTCTGTAGGTTCTCAGTCACAGAGTATCACTGGTGGTGCCTCTGTTAAGGATGTGGAGACCATGATGCAGGTGGCTTATCTTTATTTTACCCAACCGCGTCGTGATACGGCAGCCTTTGCAGGTCTCTATAATCGTAGTTATTCTTTCTTGAATAATCGTAACGCTTCGCCTCGTGTAGACTATAATGATTCTATTACGGCTATCCTTTACGGACATCATCCACGTATGGAACCTATGTCTCAGGAACGTTTGACAAAGGTTAACTACGACCGTATTTTGGAAATATATAAGGACCGATTCGGTAATGCTGCTGATTTCCAGACTGTGATAATAGGTAATATGTCGCTTGACGAATTGCGTCCTATGATATGTCAATATTTGGCTAGTCTGCCTTCTGTAGGTCAGAAACACTCCGTCGTGAACAAAGCCAACGTACCTCAACTACAAAAAGGTGATTTTGCACGTATATTCAAGAAAAAGATGGCCACTCCTTTGGCTAATGTTAGCATCTACCACATGGCTGATGTTCCTTTTACTTCGAAGAATGACCTCACACTCGATTTCTTGAAACGTATCCTTTCTATAGCTTATACCGACTCGGTGCGAGAGGAAAAAGGTGGTACCTATGGCGTCAGCGTTGACTTCAACTTGGTGAAGGATGAGGCTCCCAACGCCATCTTGAAGATTTCATATAATGCTGATCCGTCGCGATATAAGGAACTGAATCCTGTTGTCTATCAGCAGTTGCAGTCGATTGCAGACCGAGGTCCACAACCTGCCTCTCTTGAGAAAGTGCGCCAGTATCTGTTGAAACAGTACGACCAGATGGCTATCACCAATGGCTATTGGGATTATGTCGTATGGCATCAGTTGGATGATAATGAGGATTTTGATCAGGGCTATTGTGATATGGCTCGTCAGATGACTGCTGCTGACATTCAACAGATGGCACGCATTCTCTTGCAACAAAATAATCGTATTGAAATAACTATGTTATCAGAATAAAAACATTAAACCGTAAACAATTATGGGAAGAGTAAGAGAATCTGTTATCCTGGCCATTGGCATAATGGTGATGGGATGGTGTGTGAAGGCCGGTATCGACAATTTCACCAACAAAGACCGTAAGGTTACAGTAAAGGGACTGGCTGAGCGTGAGGTGCCTGCTGATAAGGTGACGTGGAGCATCAGTACCAAGGAGACGGGCAACGATCTGCCTACGCTTTATGAACGTATCAACGTGCAGGCTGGTAAGATCAAGGCTTTCCTGAAGCAGAATGGTTTGGAGGAAAGTGAGATTACGGTGAACCCGCCCTCGGTTTCTGACCTTGAGGCTCGTGAGTGGGGCGATAACCAGAAGCCTTTCCGCTATATCGTCAACACTACGATTACGGTGGCTACAAC
>JAEEGL012311215.1_pt1 | contig 12184 bp, 12 predicted proteins | sample 9134231 | NCBI WGS metagenome assembly JAEEGL01 (sample SAMN16246548, study PRJNA631951) | gut metagenome | biome: gut microbiome; feature: rumen; material: fiber-attached | host: Bos | place: Iran: Karaj | collected 2018-10
GCATAAAGTTTAGTAGTTGGAGCAATATATTCTTGTAAAGACATATTTCTTTCAATAACTATTAATGCACCAATCTTTTCTTCTTTTAAGTGTTCAACTGCAGTCATAAGTTCAAATACAACTTTTTCTCTTTCATCAACAGTTAAAACTTTATGTTTACCTAATAATTGAGTTCTACCTACTTGTTCAAGAATATTTCTTATTTCTGGTTGGAAAATAATTATAATTGCAATTGGACCCCAAGAAATTACATATTCAAGTAAAACTCCCACTGTATTAAGTTGTAATACATTGCTTAATACTTTAATAACTAATAAAATAAAAATTCCTTTAAAAATAAGTACCATTTTTACATTATTTTTAATAGATTTTAATAATGTATATAAAATATACCAAATAATACCACAATCGATAATTTTGGTAATTGCATTCCATATTGTTGGTAATGTCATCATATCACTTCCCGTTTTGTTATTATAATCGAATAAAAATCATGAGTAAATTAAAAACGTTCAACTTTACAAATAATTGAACTACCCAACACCCTTATTCATTTTAAGTTTAACATGGGATAAAAATATATTCAATTGAGATACAATCATTATTGGAAAAATATTTACATCATGTTATAATTTTTACAGAAAGAAGGAGCTTTAATGGACGAAAAACTTAAAAAGATAATAATATATGTCGTTGCCGGTTTTGTAATATTATTTATTATTCTATTTGCAATATCAAGTTGTCAATCAAAGAAAGTAAGTTATGAAAAATATCAAGAAAAAATGGAAAAAGCAGCAAAAAGTTACTTTGAAAGCCATGAAGATGAATTACCTACTGAAGATAAAAAGACAAGTGAATATACTTTAAAAGAAATGATAGATAACGGTGCAATCGATGATTATATTAAAGCATTTGATGATGAATCAATCAAATGTGATGGTGGTGTAACAGTAACAAATAATAATGGATATTATTTATATACATCTGAATTAGATTGTGGGGATAAATATTTATCAAATACTCTTGCACAAAAGATTAAAGAAGATAATTTAACAGAAACTGGTAATGGATTATATGAAGTTGGAGATAAATACGTATTTAGAGGAGACCTAGTAAATAACCACGCTACATTTGCTGGTGAAAGTTGGAGAATACTTGGAATTGATGAAAATAATAACATTAATTTAATTCAAGAAAAATCTAAAAAAAGTTGTATTTATGATTCACACTTCAATACAGAAACAAACGAAGTTGGAATTAACCAATACTATCAAGGCGATGGTAAATATTCAGATATGATGAAATGTCTTGATGAATATTATAAAAATGAAATAAAAGATGATGAAACTAAAGCATATTTAAGTACTCAAACAGTTTGCTATGGAGCAAGAAGTTTAGATGATATTACAACAGATGGATCAACAGAATGTACTTCATATATTGAAAAACAACCACTAAATTTAATTGGCGCAAATGAATATATAAGAGCATCAATAGATAGTAATTGTATTTCAATAGATTCTTATTCATGTGAAAACTATAATTGGATAACAAGTTTAAGAGCAACTTATTTAATGACTCCATCTACATCAAAATCATATTTTGCATATTATAAAAATGATTCAGGTGTAAGTGAAACAAGAGTTAACAACTATTTACCAGTATTAGTTAAGATAGCTATAAAAGGCGATGTTAATTATACTACAGGTGATGGAACAGAAGAAAAACCATATGAAATTGGAGATGTTACTAAAAAGAAGTAACATCTTTTTTTATGCATAAAAAAAGAATTAGTATTAACTAATTCTTTGTCCATTTAGCAACTAATATAATGCTTTCATTAAATACTGTATCACTTGTATAATGTACATTATTCTTATACCATCCTACAAATGTATAACCATTTCTAACAGGTACTGGTAATTTAACTTTAGATCCTTTATTAACTGTATATGAAGCAATTTGTTCTCCACCATTAGTATTAAATCCTATTGTTATCTTATTAGTATCTTTCTTTTGTGTAGTAGTCTTTTTAGTTGTAGTTTGTTTTGTTGTTGTTTGTTTTTTAGTAGTAGTTTTATTCTTAGTAGTTACTTCTTTAGTTGTTGTTTCTTCAGCTTTTTTAGTTGTTGTTTCTTCTTTTGGTTTACTTGTTTCTTTTGTTGTTTCTTCTTTTTTCTCTTCTAAACTTACATAAGTATTTTTTGTATCTTCAAATTTTTCACATTTAATATAACTTTTAACTTGATATTCTGTTTCTAAACGAGTTGCTCTAATATATGAATTTTCAAGATCACAAGTATCGCCTTTCATAGGAACCAATTCATATTTAATTTCATTTTCTTCAAATTGATTTAAATAAATAACTTTACTTTCTCCTAATTCAGTTGGAATATTATTTTTATTAAAATAGTTCACCGCTGTTTCATCTAATTTAGTTAATTCTTTAACATAATATTTTTCAGGATTACTATTAAATCTAATTAAAGAAATAACTTTTAAAGTTAAAAGTAATAATAAAAATATAATAATAACTACAAGAAACAACTTAACCCAATTTATTCTTTTTTTTCTTTCTTCATACATTTTATATATCCCCCCAGATTATATATTTTCTAAGATAATTATACTATATTTTTTAATCTAAGCAATAAAAAAATACCTTACTAAGATAAGGTATCAAAATCTACAAAGATTTTAGAATTATTTATATCTCCGTCGAAACTTTTATCAATCCAAATGAAAGCATCGATAGGATCCATTGATTTAGCATCAATACTTCCTTCTTCTAAATAGAAATAATACTTATTATTAACTTCTAAATAATTCATTTTAGACAAATCATAAGTATGACTATTATAGTTTAATCTAATATATTTTCTATCAATCGTACTATTTTTATCTAAAGTAAAATATATTTTATAAGTAATAAAAGATTCACTTTCATTAGTAATAGAGACTATCGTAGATTCATTTTCTAAAGCATCTTCTTCATTACTAACCTTTAAAGGTGGAAACTCACCAGTATTAATTATTACATTACCGTAACTAACAGGTTCATGTTGTAAAGTATTACTAATAACCCACATAATAACTATAAATAGAAAAATAAAAGTAAATAGAAACTTTAAAAATATATATGTATTTTTATTAATCTTTTTCATTTTATCTCACCTGACTATAATCGATAGAAAGATTTAGATTTCTAACTGTAACTGAATCACTAATTCTTTCATTTTCAGAAACAAAATAATTATTATTATCATAAGATAAAACTAATTGATAAGTAGTAGTTTCACCTGCTTTAATTATAGTACCAGGTACAACTTTATTATTATCAATATCTAATACCGAATAATGTAATTTATCACAAACTTTATTAGCATCATGAGAGGCACTAACAAAATTGCTTGAATTACCTTTACAACGAGGACTACCTAAAACAATATTAGTAACTTCAGCATCAACAAGTCCATCATTTTTAACAGTGATCTCATAAACTGCTTTTTGATTTGGACCAGTAAACTCAACAGTATAATCTCCAGTAGTCGTAGAACCAGTATAAATAGTAGGTGTTGTACAAACACTATCATTACTACAATCTTTATTAATTATTCTAGAGAAATATATATTCCATATTTTTGAAGAATTATTATTAACACTTTTATAAGATAAGAAATAATATAGAATAATTATTACTAAACTAACAAGTAATAAACATAAAAATAAATTAATAGCAGTAACTTCAATATCTATTCCCTTTTTACTCTTCTTTTTCATAAGCTCACCTATTCTAAATAAGCATCATAATCAAATTTATAATCAAATACACTTAAATCATCATTTGAATCAGTATCATAGAATTTAATTTGTATCTTCTTATAATCATTTATGTTCATACTATTAGTATAAATTAAATATTTATCTAAAACAATACTACTATCCTTAAGATAATAAGTATATTCTTCATTATCTATATTAATAACATATTTAATATTATCTTTATTACCAGTAAAATTATTAATTGTTAAATAAATATTATAAACAATATTATAATTATCTTTCCCATGTGGATTTAATTCTAATATTATTGGGGATATACTATTTAAATTATTTTCATATCCTATTTGAAATTCTTTTGTATAACTTTTAACATTTAAATTTACATCACTATTAGCTTTTTCAATAACTACTTTAACTTTTTCTTGATTAGATAATACTTTTACAGTTGTATAACTAACTAAAGTAATGATAACAATAATTACAATAATTAAAGTCACTAAAAATGAAAGAAAATTTTCACTTTCTTCAACAAATATACATAATTTATTTAATTGTTTAGCATATAGTTTATCAATAACAGGATCGTTATTATCTAAATCTTTATATTCATTATAAGTTTTCTTTAACTCTTCATAATACTTAGATTTAGAACTACCATACTTAATTAAATACTTTTGTGCTTTATTTAATATTTGTTCCCTCTTCATTCTCTTCCTCACTAAGTTTATCTAATTCTTTAGATTTTTCTAAAAGAACTCTCATATTCTTATTAGATTCAATTTCATTCTTATGATCAATATTACCGATAGGTTTAATTTCGATAATTTCTTTTTTAATTCTTATTAAATTTATTAAATTTACAATATCCGCAATTAATATTGCTAATGAAGGTACTATTACAATAAGTAACCATCCCCATTTAGAAGATATTAATTCTTGAATAGCTCCAATATCAGGAATAATTAATAATACTTTACCAACAATTCTATCAATTGTAGTAAATCCTACATCAACTGATTTATTATTATCTCCTTTAGTTACATATCTAAATTCATCTTCATAAATATTAATTTTATTAATTCTATGAGTAATTGTATACCCTCCAGTATTAATAACATTTGAAGTAAAAGTAATAATATCATTCTCTTCTAAATCAGAATCCTCATTAACACCAATATCAACAATCATATCATTAACATTAATTGTAGGTACCATAGATGGAGAAACAATTACAAATAAACTAATAAGTGGTTTAGTATTAGTAGCTTTAGCATAAGCATTTTCTACGATATAAAAAGCAAAAAATGCTGATAAAAATATCAATACACTTAATAATAAATATGAGAAAAAATCAATAATTGTCTTTATAATTGTGTTATCTTTTTTCATATTACTCTCCTATTATATTATATAAACAATAACACCCATTTTCAATCAATTAAATTAATATAAGTTATTTAACTTTATATAAATATTTGATAAAATAATTAAAGAATAGAAGGGTGTTATTATGTTCGGAAAAATATTAGGTTTTGATAATAGTAAAATGTTTCTAGAAAATACCAAAGGAATCGCAGATACTAACTATGTTGGATATCATGTAGTATTCCCAGAAGTAGATCATAAAATAGTTGGCGAAATTGTATCAATTAGTCCAGAAACTATTACTATTTATTTAATTGGAGAAATAATTAATGGAGTATTCACAAATGGAGTTTTAAAGAAACCATCAACTAATACTCAAGCAAGAATTATTTTTAAAAGTGAACTAGAATGTATACTTGGAGATCAAAACTATATTGATAAATCTAATATATTATTTGGAACTTCACCTATTTATAAAGACTATGTAATAACTGCTAAATTAAATGATTTCTTTGCAAACCATTTTGCTATTATTGGTAACACTGGTTCTGGTAAATCATGTGGTTTGGCAAGAATTATTCAAAATATATTTTATAGTTCTAATACTACTTTACCTAAAAATGCACATTTTGTTTTATTTGATGCATATGGTGAATATTTCAATACATTTAATGATATGGAAAAATTCCAAGGATTACATTTTAAGAAAATTACTACTGAATTAAACTTTGGTAATGCAGAAACTTTAAAGTATCCTGCTTATTTCTTAGATGTTGATGACTTAGCAATCCTTTTAGGGGCTAATGATCCTGAACAACTTCCTGTATTAAAAAAAGCAATTGAACTTGTTAAAGTATTTAAAAGTAGAGATCCAAATGTTGAAGACTATAAAAATGATATTATCGCTAGAACATGTCTAGATATATTATCAAGTGGTAAAACTGCTACTCAAATAAGAGACCAATTAATATCACTTTTAACTTCATATAATACCCCAAGTTTAAATCTTGATTCTACTATCCATCAACCAGGATATGATAGAAGTATTAGACAATGTCTTAATATTGATGAACAAGGAAAACTTAATGCAATTACATTCGTTGTAGATTTCTTTAATAAATACGTAAAAGTAGATATAGATTCTAACCAAATTGATAAGAATACTTCTTATTCATTAACAGATCTATATTATGCATTAGAGTTTGCTCTTATTAATGAAGGTGTATTTACTAATGAAAAATCACATGATTTAAATAATACATTAAAAGCAAGATTACAAACTATAATTAATTCTGAAGCTATTAATTACTTTACAAATGCTGATGATGAATATATAACAAAGACTCAATATATTGAGAAGTTCTTTACTACAACAGATGGTACTGAACCAGTTCAATTAATAGATATTAACCTTTCATATATTGATGATAAATTTGCTAAATGTTTAACAAAGATTTATTCAAAACTATTCTTTGAATATACAGCTAATGTTGAATCACGTGGTAAATTCTCAGTACATATCATACTAGAAGAAGCACATAGATATGTTCAACAAGATACAGATACAGATGTAATCGGATATAACATATTCGATAGAATAACAAAAGAAGGTAGAAAATATGGAACTATCTTAGGTTTCATTACTCAAAGACCTTCAGAATTATCTGTAACATCATTATCTCAATGTTCAAACTTTGTAGTATTTAGATTATTCTATCCAGAAGACTTAAGAATAGTACAAGGCATTTCATCTAACGTAACTGATGAAACAATTGAAAGAATTAAAACATTACACCCTGGTGTTGGATTAGTATTTGGAAATGCATTTAAAGTACCACTACTTGTTACATTCCCACTTCCAAATCCACTTCCAGTTTCAACATCACTTGATGTTACAAATTTATGGTATATATAAAAGAATCTTAAAAGATTCTTTTTTTATGATATAATTATTAAGGTGATGATAATGAAAAAATTATTAAAAGAACATAGTCCATATATGCTATTTATTGCAATTGCAGAATCAATAATAAGTGTTTTAGCTACAATGTCATTTGTATATACCGATTCACTTACTTACAGTAAGAGTTTAGTAATACAAGCTATAGGTATAGAAAAGTTACTTGAAACAATGTATACATCTACATGGTGGGCACTAGTATTATTACTAGTATTCTTTGTAGCTTTATTTGCAATATTAACAATAATCTATAAAGATTTAAAATTCTATGGAATATCATTTGGATGCTTAGTTGAATTATTAATACTATCAATAAATCTAACTGCACCAATTAAGAATACTCTTATGAATATGTTAATATTCTTACCATTATTTGTATTAAATGTAATAGCATATAGATCTGAAAAGAAAAAATTAGAAGAAAAACCTAAAACAAAAAAGAAGAACAAGTAATTACTTGTTCTTTTTGTTTACAAAATCAATAATTAACTTAGCTGATTCTTCTACTCCTAATACATCAGAATTAATGCATAAATCATAATTATTAGGATCATTCCATATCATATCGGTATAAGTCTTATAATGTTTAGCTCTTTGTTTATTAATCTTATTTATTTCTTTTAACGCAGTCTTTTTATTTAATCCATAATATTTAACTGCTCTTTCAACTTTACCTTCATCATTACTATAAATAAATACATTAACTGTATCTTTATTATCTTTAAGTACAGCATTACCACATCTACCTACAATAACGCATGATTCTTTCTTAGCAATATTTTTAATAAACTCTGATTCTTTAATAAATAAATCATCAGAGTTAGTTATAAATCCATTAGCATGTTCTTCAATCGAAGATTGTTCATTCTTTTCAATATACTCTTTTGAATATCCAGTTTCATAAGATAATTCTTCAATTAAGTTTTTATCATAGAATTTAAGTCCTAATTCATTTGCAACTAATTCACCAATGAATCTACCACCTGAACCATATTCTCTTCCAATTGTAATTACTAAATGTTTACCTTTATATTTAGAAGGTTTAGATTCAATTACACTCTTAGTAGATTCAACATTACTATTTAAATGTTTAAATTCAAAGAATAATAGAATAATTGAAATAATAAATGCAATTAGGTCAGCAAATGGTCCAGCATATAATACACCATTAATACCAAAAACTTTACCAAAGATTAACATTGCAGGAATTAAAATAAGAATTTGTCTTGATAAAGAAAGTATCGCAGACTTCTTACTCTTACCAATTGCTTGGAAGAAGATTGAAGTTGGTATTTGAATACCATTTAAAATTGTTAATAAAAGATAAGTTCTAAACGCCATACAAGCAAATTCAATATATAAACTATCTCCTTTACCAAATGCACTAATTAATACTTCAGGAATAGTTTGGAATAAAACTAAAGCAGTTGTAGAAATAATTACAGAGAAAATTAATACATATTTAAATGTAGATTTAACTCTATCATACTTACCAGCACCATAATTAAATCCAATAATTGGTTGTGCACCAGCAGCAAGTCCAATAATAATACTATTTAAGATTTGATTTATCTTCATTACAATACCTAAAGCAATCATAGGAATGTTTTCTCCATACTTAGAAGCTGCTCCTAAAGTACCTAAAGTATTATTTTCAACAGCCATAATAGCAACAATACTTAATGAAGTAATTAAACTTGAAATACCAAGCATACAAATCTTTCTTACTACTGCAAAGTTATATCTATTTTTACTTAAATTAATTTCAATTGATTTAAATCTAAATATATATAAGAAATTTAATACGAATGATACCACTTGAGCAATAACAGTAGCTATCGCAGCACCAACTACACCCATCTTAAATACAAAGATGAATAATGGATCTAATAAACAGTTAAGAATCGCACCACTTACCATTGATATCATTGAGTACTTTGGAGAACCATCTGCTCTAATAACAGAGTTTAATACTGTACTAATTATTGAAAATGGTAAACCAAATGCAATCCATCTACCATAACTTAAAGCATATGGCATAATATCACTAGTACATCCAAATACTAATACAATTTGTTTTAGGAAAATATTAACTAAAATAAATACAATTAATGATGCTATAACACTTGTAATTAAAACACTATAAATACCATTAGCAGCTTCATCCTTTTTTCCTTCTCCTAATTTTAAACTTAAATATGCAGCAGCGCCATCACCTAACATTAAAGATAAAGCACTACATAACATTACAAGTGGGAATACCACAGTTGTAGCTCCATTGCCTAAATAACCTACCCCATTACCAATAAATAGTTGGTCTACAATATTATATAAAGAACTAACTAACATACTAATAATCGCAGGTAAAGAAAACTTAATTAATAACTTTTGTACTTTCTCAGTACCTAAAATATTTTCTTTCATATTTACTCCTTTCAAATACCTTTTCAGGCGAACTTGTTAAGTATAGCACAAAATAAATTTTTGTGTAAGCAAAAATTTTAAAAAAAAAATTAGAGATCCTAGAAGAAATCTCTAACTTTATGAACAATATTATATATAAATATAATTATACCTAAAACTATAATTGGTATATAGAAAATAAATGCTCTTGTAAGTAACATACCTAATGAAGCATACTCAGTTAAGAATACAATTGAGAATATATAAAAGAACATTTTTTCTGATACATAAGAACCACCAGGTATAGGTACCATCTCAATAGCCATTTGAACACTTATTTGAATAGCTAACATATCAAAATAACTATAATCACTAAGTCCTAATCCTCTATATACTATATATGCAATTGAAAAATATAATACTCTAACAATAAATACTAGAAATAAAGAATATAAGATTTTTCCTTTATTAGAAAGTAAAATATTTAAATCTTCTTTATAATCAACAATTATTTCATCAATATCTTTACTTGTGTATTTCTTAAATATATTTAACTTTTTAAATATTTTAAAAATCCATTTAAGTGCTTTCTTAATAACGTTAGCATTAAATAAGAAAACACATAATAAAATACTAAATAAAACATCGCATACCAGTCCAAAATAGAAGAATCCCATATGAACAGGTTTAAATAAACTAATAATATCTTGTTTAGCTAATAAACAAATTAATCCAAGAACTATGATAGCTATCTTTAAGAATAAAGTATTAATTAATAACATTATATAACTATTCTTAATTGATATCTTATCTTTAGACATATAATACAATTGAGCAGGTTGACCACCAGTTGCAGATGGTGTAATACCACTAAAATAAAACTCAACCAATCCATAAAATACACCTTTTAATAAAGGGACTTTAACATTAAATAAACCAAATGTATAACTAAAATAATAACCATAAAATAAAAAATAAAAGAACATTAAAGTAAAACCTATACAAATATATTCAAACTTTATTTTAGGAAATCCAGTAATAATTAAATTTAAAGATTCTTTATCATATATACTATTTAAAGTTAAAAAAATGATTAGTACTAAAACCAAGAACATTATTAGATTCTTTTTAAAACTTTTAATAATAATCACCTCTTTCAACAACAATAGTAATTATAATACACAAAAATGAAAATAACAATGTAAAGAAAATGGTAAAAGCTTATTATCGTTTACTTAAACATTAGAATTTGTTATACTTTACTTAATGATACGAGGTGTAATTATGGATAAAGAATCATTAGTTACTTTAATTAATAAAACAAGAGAAAATATTAAAGCTTTCGAAGAAAAAATATTTAAAGAAAGAACTGCAGAATACTCAATTTATAGAGCTGAAACAGCTATATATTTAGACAACTTAAAATTTATTGAAAAACTTTTAAATTATAGTTTAAATGCTACTGAAATAGAAGGTATTGTTGCTAATCTAAATGAAATGAATGAAATCATTGAAAAAGATTATCAAGTAACAACTTCGAAACAAGAAACAGTTGAACCAAAAGTTGAAACTAATACTTATAATACAGTAAATGATTTCAATGCAATTAACTTTGATTCAATTGCTCAAGAAGTAAATAATACTCAACCTGATTATTCATCAGTTCAAGAATTTATAGCTTAAAAAAAACTCATCATTTGATGAGTTTTTATTTTTTCTTAAAAACAAATAATTTTGAAATAACATAGTTAAATACTATTTGCATTACTTGGCAGATTAGTGACCAAAATACTACCCAAGCTCTACTATTTAATCCTAGTCTAGTAACAAATCCCCACATGATTAACATTTGAAGAACTTGAGTTAATACTCTACCACTAGTAAATGATAAAAATTCTTTAACAATATTACTTCCTTTTACTTTAAATACAAATAACTTATTACAAATATAAGCAAATATTAAAGCTGCAAACCAAGAAATAATTTCAGCAATTTGTAACTCTAAACCATTCTTTGCATCTAAACATGTAAATAATAATCCAAACTTAGTTCCTAGTGCTACAACAGTAGTTAAAGCACCAACTATTACATAATTCCAAAGTTCAGTGTCAGAGTAATAAATACCCCAACCCCAATTCCAGAACTTAACAAGTGGATTCTTATCATGTCCTTTAATAATAAGTTTTCCAGTACCTTTACCTTTAAATAGTTTCATTATTTAATACTTGTAAATGCATTAACACCTAAGTATTTAGCATTATCTCCTAATTCTTCTTCAATTCTCATAAGTTCATTATACTTACAAATTCTATCAGTTCTACTCATAGAACCAGTTTTAATTTCTCCAGTATTAAATGCTACTGCAACATGAGCTAAAGTTGTATCTTCAGTTTCACCAGATCTATGAGAAACAACTGCAGTATATCCATTTGCTTTAGCTAAATTAATAGATTCAATTGTTTCAGTTAAGGTACCAATTTGATTTAACTTAATTAGAATTGAATTAGCTACGCCTTTTTCAATTCCTTCTTTAAATATTTTAGGATTAGTAACAAATAAATCATCACCTACTAATTGAACTCTATTAGAAAGTCTATCAGTAAGCTTCTTCCATCCATCCCAATCTCTTTCTCCTAAACCATCTTCAATAGAAATAATTGGATATTTATTAAC
>JAEEGL012655358.1_pt1 | contig 12184 bp, 1 predicted proteins | sample 9134231 | NCBI WGS metagenome assembly JAEEGL01 (sample SAMN16246548, study PRJNA631951) | gut metagenome | biome: gut microbiome; feature: rumen; material: fiber-attached | host: Bos | place: Iran: Karaj | collected 2018-10
GCAAATACAACAGCTACTGTTTTACAAAATGGCGGAACTATTGCTACGGCAACTCCAGCTACGGTTGATGCAGTAATTGCATTTAAGAGTAATAGTTTTGAAACAGCATATTTAAAGAAAGAATAAACCCCGCATTTCCCTGGCATCCACCAAAGCCGGTGGTGCAGGATAATGGCATGATAAAACACCCTCTGAATTCTGTTTTTTTGGAACTCAGGGGGTGCTTTTAAGTCATCAAACTCTACCGGCTTTCAAATCAGCCTCAGCAATAGTTAGTTTGTCATATAGGGTGTTTATAAAAGTTGTTTTTTATACGTTTCCCCGTCGGAAGCTTTACACTAATCTGGTCGTGATGCAGACTGTCGCTGCTGTTACCAGGCTTCGCCGTTTAGTGTTACATAATTGCGGAGGTTTTCGGCATAGGCTTTTTGCACTGATGCATCAGTTACAGCACTTGTTACAAAATCCTGCAGGCTTGAAGTGGCACTGGCAATCCAGAATCTGGTATCAGTTGCCTGGCGATCTGCTGTTTTGGAACTGGCACTTGCCGGGGTATAACCCGAATTGGACGACAGTTTCATCTGGTTTTCGCCTGAAAGCATTTCGTTAAGAATTACAGTGGAACTCATACCATTTCCGAGTATACGGTTTGTTACAGGAAGCCCGATTATCGCAGGCGAAACATAACTTCGCTTATTTGCACTAATATCCGCAGGAAAAACATAAGAATTATACACAGAAAGCTTTTTTGAATCGATTGTTCTGTGTACCGAAAGCGGCAAAAAAACAATTTCTGCAATGCCGTTTTCGACAAAGTATGCAATATCGCGGTTTGTCATGTACATAACTTCAGAAAACAATAAGCCCTGATGTTTCCAGTCTACCAGAATATTAAGCACATCTTTGAATGTATATTTTTCTGAAAGCTGTGCTTCTAAAATCTGGCTAAAATTAGCGGCAGTTTTTGCAGTCTCTATCAATGCTTTTACACCGGCATTTCCAGTGACGGCTTCTGTTAAGGCGGTAACAAGTTGAAAAAGGGTTTTGTCGTCTTTTCCTGCAAAATAAACCGGAGCTTGTGCATTTTCTTTTTGTATGTGTGCGGTGGTTTTTGTAAAATCTGCAAGTGTTTCTGGAACCGGCTTTTTTGAAAGCACTTCAAAATAATCAAACAAAAGGGGCCAGTTGTATCCGTCCGAAACTTTTCGCTGTGTTCCAGGCAGGTTTTCGAGTACTGCATTTTCGCTGGAGATACCCAAAGTTTTTGCAGTATTTTTTGCTTCTAGCGAATTTATCGTGAATAAAATATCCGTTCTAATAGAAGAAAGTTGTTTTTCGAGGCTTTCTTCTTCAGAAAGTACTCTGAACTTAATTTTTGGAGTTTGTCCTTTAGCATTAGTTAAGCTTGCAAAAAGATAGTTTTCAAAGATTTTTTGTGTATTCTGGTCGATTTTGTAGAAGCCGACACAGGGAACAGAGGTACACGAAATGTAAATAATTGTAAAAATTGAAGCAAAAATTAAAAGCAGACAAACACTTGAAAATGTAATTATTTTTAAGGATTTCTTCATGTTAAAAATTATATCATAGAATAAAAATGAAAGCGATTATTTTTTTTAGATATTGTCTGATGTTTTTTTAGGCTTCAACAAAACAATTATCAGATAGTTTTTCCACTTTTTCAACAGAGATTTTTCTCTATTTTTTCTAAAATATTAAGCATTTTTTAATTTGTGATTTGTTTAAAATGCACTTAAAATTAATAATAATACAAATTTCTGCCGATAATGAATTGATATATTATGCTCCATTTTTGCTATTTGCGTTAAGGAGTTTTAGGAGGATTCTATGAAAAAAACAATCACTCTAATCTCTTTTGTTGTTATGTCTTTTGTTCTTTTGACATGTAAAGTTGGTCTTGGAACCGAAGTTGATATCAATGCCCCTTCAGTGGAAATTACTTATCCTGATGCAATGTCGGTTATTCGGGGTGCTTTTAAACTAGAAGGTACTGTCAGTGACGACTCAGGGGTTGGTTCAGTAGAAATCTTTTTGTATAAAAAAGGGGCTATGGATAATCAGCTTATAGATTTATCATCTGATGCAAAAAAGAATAAGGCTACTGTTGACAGTAAAGCAAAAAAATGGGTATATACACTTGAAAATTTAAAAGAAGATACCGGCTGGACTTACGGTGACGGCGAATATGTTTTAAAAGTTCGTGCAAATGATATTGCAGGACGTAGTTCAGAAACACAAACTTCTTTCTATATAGATAACACTGTTCCATTTGTTTTACTGGATCGGCCTTCTACAAAAGGAACTGCAGAACCTGATCCGTATGGAGCAAATTTAACATTCAGCGGAAGTTTTTACGATGCGCATGACTGTTCAAAAATGGTTATCGATTTTTATAAACTGAATGCCGAAGGTTCTCTGGAAAGAATTGAGGGAGCAACATATCTAAAAGAAAACATTAACCAGAATTTTGAATTCAGTATTCCAGAAAACATTTTTGATAAATTAAAAGAAAGCATTCCAGAAGGCGATGACCGCTACAAAGAATACAAGCTTTATTACACTCTTACTGTGTACGATTCTTCTTACAGTTATTTGGGAGCGGGAACTGATGCTGTAAGTACAGAAGGAAACTACACAACACATTATTATCTTTATGATGAAGTTTCACAGCTTCTTGAAATTGGTAAGCAGCTTCCGGCTCGAAGTGAACTTTCTGAATTTGATGCTGCAATTGAATTTGAAGAACCTGTATCAAGATCGAATATTACAGAAACAGGTATTAGTGCAGAGGCTCTTCAGCTGCTTCGTATAAGTACCGAAACTCAGAATATTACTCCAGAAACAAGCGGATGTTTTTCTATCAATCCGTATAACAAAAACCCTGCAGTAAAAATAACAGCTTTTGAGTGGGGGCGCGGTTCTTTAAGTTCTACAGAAACAAAACGTGAAGAGTGCTTTGCAAAAAACATTGCTCCAGGAAACTCTACTGTTGCAATTACTTTGTCGCCAGGTCCAGATAAGGTTTCGATAGACCGCAGCAAAATTTATGTTTACATGACAGATACTTTGCCGGCTAAACTTGGCGAGCCACCGGAATCAAGTCTTATTCCGCAAAGCAGAATTAACAACTCGGGAACAGATCTTATCATCAACTACAAGATTGATAAAAAACGAAACCCGGAAACAAAAGAAGGTTGGTATTTAATTGTTGATGCCATAGATAAATCCGGATTTACTACAACACACCGCGATGAAATGAGTTATGAATACACTGGCGATGTTGGTTATGGTATTTATGCTGTAAATATCAATGGTAATGCTCCAGGCTTTACAGAAAACGAAGTTGAGCCTGCTGATAAAATAAAGATTCGTCCAAATAACGACGGCACTATTGATGTAACAATTACTGCCGAAGACTATGACTCTAAAGCAATAGAACTTTATATCCGCGAAAGCAGCGAAAATCAGTTTACAGAAATTACATCAAACTCAACTTACTGGGGAAACTCTGCAACATATTACGCAAAACCAATCGGAGACAAAGGATATTCATTTAAATGGACATTTACTGTTCCTGTATCGCTTACAGACGGCGACAAAGTAACTTATGAATTCTATGTTTATGACGGCACATATGAATCGAATACTGTTTCCAGAACATGGACAACTGATACTCTTGTTCCGGAAATCATTAGTCTTGCAAAACCAGCTGTGCTCGAAGAAAATTATTCTGGAACTGTTGCATCTAACTTTGACAGCTATCTGGTAACTTCTACATCTGTTCAGTTCCGCGGAATTTCGGCAGTTGATCTTGAAACTGCTTTATTCAAGGTTGTGCCATTTAAAACAGATTCCGAAGAAGGCGATACACCAGCTCTGCAAAGTTCAGACTGGATTTCTGCGGATGTTTCAGGTCTTGCTACAGAAAACAAAACCTTTAATACATATTTAACAATGAAGGATGCTTCCGGGAACCCGAGTGAAGGCCGCTACACTGTCTGGTATGCTTTGGCGGACGATACAGGGGCTTACAGCGATGTTCAAAAATTCGGAACTTTTGTTGTAGACTTGAACGGGCCGGAACTTGTGGTAACAGAACCTTCTACAGATTACAGCAAAGATGCTGCAAGCTTTACGATTGCAGGTACTGCCGAAGATTCTTTCGGATTAAAAGCTTTAGAAATATTTGAAACTGTTCCGGGTGGAACTGAAGAAAAAGTTGTAGACATCGATTTTGTTAATGGAACAATTCCTCAGGAAAACTGGACATGGGACGCACAGTCTTCTGTAAGTGGAAGATGGAACCGTGTTGTGTCTAATCCTGCCGGAAACTATACATACAGAATAATTATTACAGACCTTGCCGGCAGAACAGATACTGCAGTTAAACACATTTTTGCAGACAGTAATCCGCCGGAATTAACTATTACAAATCTTGAAGATCAGAGCTGGATTAACTCTAATTCATTTGAAGTGCGTATGTCTGCAACAGATGGTGCAAACAGTGCGGGTGTAAAAAATGTTGAATACTCGCTTGACGGAGGAGAGTGGACACAGGCAAACGTACTTGGTTCTTCCGGAACCTATGTTGCACCGCTTGCAGAATTATCCGGCGGCAGCGGGCATACTCTTGTTGTTCGTGCAACAGACAATGCCGAAAACCAGAATGTTCTGGATCCTGTCCATTTTGGAGTCGATACAGTAGCTCCTGTGGTAAGCCTTTTCAAAATTGATACATACGATATGACAGCAAATGCAATGTCGGTTGTTCGTGTAGAAGATTGGGATATAAGCATAACAGTTCAGGATGCAGCAAGCGGAATTAAATCTATCAGACTTTTGGAAAACGGAAATGAAATAACAAGTGGTGTTACAATCGATGGAAATAATGTTTCGTACCATAAAAACTTAGGTGATGCAACAGGAACTTTCAGTTATTCACTTTCTGTAATTGATAACGCAGGAAACGAAACTCAGCTTAAAGGCCGCGAAGTAAATGTTACTGCAGATTTCCCTGTTGTAAGTTATGACAAAGTAAACGGAGCTACTCACGATGGTTCTGTTACTGCTTATGCAGAAGATACTGCTGTTATTTCTGGTTACGTAAACAAAGAGGTTGAGTACTTAAAATACAAACTTTACTGGTCAGACGGCAGCACAACTACAGAAGATAGCGAATGGCGTGAAGATGCTGTTGTTTCTGATACTCCAGATGGACGCGGTTATTATGCATGGTCAGTTACATACTCAAGCAACACATCTGTAAGACTCATGGGTATTTATTTTAATGCCCGCGATACTTTCGGACATAACTCATCAGGCTCAACAACACGACATGCCCTGTCGGTAGTGCTTGATAAATTTAATCCGAATGTAACAGTAACAGTTCCTGCTTCTTCGGGTGCATTTCTGCCGGTTACCGCAGGCGAAAATGTTGTGCTTAAAGGAACTGCATCGGACACAGGACTTGCCGGTATAAAAAAACTTGAAGTTTCCTTAAACGGCGGTTCAAGCTGGAACGAAATTGATATAGCCGGAAACTGGTCTTATGAAATTCAAAAATCAAGTTTAACCGGCGGAAATACATATAATGTAAAGGTACGCGCTACAGATAACGCAGATAATACATTTACCACAGAGGCTGTAAGTTTTACTGCAGATTTTGCAACTCCAAATTTAACAGCGTCATGCCCTGTGGATGCAACAAATGCTTCGTTTACAATTTCTGGTAAAGCCTGGGATGCTGACGGTTTGAGTTCAATAACTATTACTGATGATTTTGCAGGTGAACAGGCTGCAAAGAGCTGGACAAATGCAGGCTTTAATACTGTAAACATGAGTGCAAAAACTGAACCAAATGCAGATAACTGGAGTAAAACATTTACAGTAGGAAATTCCGGAGTAATAAAAGACGGAACACATAATTTTACAATAGTTGCACAGGATATTGCCGGTCGTAAAGCACAGACAACAATTACTGTTATGGTAGATACAGTTTCTCCTGTTATAGATTCTGTTCCAGTGTTTGAAACTGCATACGCACAGAATGGAAATGAAAAATGGTACAAAGTCAGCACTGTAAAAATTTCAACATTCAATGTTACTGATGCAAATATCTCTGAAGTAACCGCCACGTATTGTCTGGCTTCGGATTACGCTGGTTCTGTTATGAATAATTCACAGGAAATAATCCTTAGAAGAAACGGTAATAACTGGACAGGTTCAATTCCTTTTGAAGGGGCTCGTAATAAACTGAAAATTACAGCCGCTGATACAGTTGGAAATACTTCGGCAACTGATGTAATGGATATTTTAATTGATACAACAGTTCCGGTAATTAATATTGATGACGACAGTGCATTAACGACAAATGCCGCATTTGTTCTCTCTGGAACTGCTTCGGACAGCGAAAGTGGTCTTGCTGCAACAAATCCTGTTATGATTACTGGCGGCGGATTGAATGTGGCAGCAGATTTCAATTCATCAACAGGAGTCTGGAGTAAATCTGTAACTCCGACATCAGACGGAAAATTTACATTTACAATTACTGCAACTGACAAAACCGGAAGAACTAGTTCTGTAACAAGAGTTGTAAATTATGAAACAGATAAACCAACTGTAACAATTTCGACACCTGTAAGTGTTGCAGACTCACAGACTGTTACCGCTGCAAATCAGAACAAAACTGTCACAATTGCCGGTTCTTCAAATGATGCAACAAGTCAGGTAACAAGTGTAAAGATTTATAAATCACTTAACGGTTCTTCTTATAATGAAACACCGGTTTATACTACTGTAAGTCCATACAGCTGGTCATATAATTATGATTCAACTTCGGATTTTGCTATAAGCGGAAATGTATGGTTTAAAGTTGTTGCAACAGATGAAGCCCAGAATAATTCTAACGGAACTGTAATTAAACTCGAAGTTGATCAGAATGCAGACCGCCCTGTAATTCAACTTACAAACATGGTTCCTGTTTATGCAGAAGATGACGCAAACATCAGTACTGTAAAAATGTCAAACATTATTTATGGTGCAGTTTCTGATGATGACGGCACAGTCAAGGACATAAAAGTTTCGCAGGATGGCGGAACTACCTGGATTCAGTCAGGAACAAAATATATCTGGAATTCATCAACAAATAAATATGAAACTTCAAACTCTGCCGAAGCTTCTGTTGTGCTCAACAATTCAAGCGGAGTTTTCAATTATGCAATCGGTGGCGGAGACGGAACAAAGAATCTTTTGTTTAAAGTTACTGATGCAAAGGATATTGTGTTTACAACAAAAGATTTGTCATCAGCACTTGTTCGTCCGTATCTGACAGATACAACAGATGTTAAAACAGATCCTACATCAGAAGTATATGTAAAACTTGACTCACAGAATCCGGAGTTTGGACAGACTTTAACAATTACTGCATATACCGACAATACAGGAACAAGTGCTGTTGCAGATTCTGCAGTGACACTTACTAACAGCAGTAAGCTTGGTGCAGAATACCGCTACTTTAAAATCTCTGGAACTGCAACAGATGCAAACGGAATTGATTCTGTAAAAATTAAACTTGATGAAACAACTTATAGCACGGTTGTTACAAACAATAACTTTACATCAGTTTTGATTGACTTTGGTTCAAGTTCAATAAGCACATCAAAAACAATTACAATTACTGCAAAAGATAATTCTTCGTTAAGTTCAAATACAACCAGAACTTTCCTGTACGACGCAATTGAACCTGAAATCAGTTTTAACAATCCGCGTAATGGAGAGCGAGTTATCGGTGCAGTTACAATGAACGGAACTGCAACGGACGCCGTAGAAACTTCTGGTATTGTTTCGGTTAAATACATGATTCCGACAAAGGCTGTAGCTTCTGGCATAACAGCTGCTTCTGATGGCTGGCTTGAAACAGAAGGTAGTGCATACAGCTGGTCAATCGACTTTACAGAATTTACTGAAAATAAATATGCACTCGACAATTATGCAAACGCAACATACGGAACAGAAGTTTCAATAGACGGATACATTCACTCGAATATCTGGAAGGTTCCGGTTTACTTCCGTATTGAAGATGGTGCCGGAAACGTTACGCTTAAAACTGATTATGAAATAGAAATTAACCCGGACGGCGACAAACCTGTAGCTGCATTGACATATCCAACTTCAGGCGACGTGCTTGGAGGTATGGTTCGTGTTGCAGGTACTGCCGAAGACAATACACGTGTCGGTCATGTTTATATCCAGATTGATACAGATAATGACGGCTTTGACAATGACGATAAAGCCTTCCTGCTTTCTCATGGATATTCAATTCAGGAATTTGCTGCAACTGAGGATGAAGAAGCCTGGTGGGGAATAACTACAACAGGAACATCAAGCTGGGGTGTTAACGTAAATACTGCAAGTGAACTTTACGGAAGCGGAACACAGACAGTACGCATTCGCTGTCGTGCAGAAGACGAAAACGGAAAGATTGGTCTTTGGAATTCTGTAGCCGGAACTTCTGTAACCTTTAACAATAAAGCTCCGCAGATTACGTCATTGACTCTGGTTCAGTACGAAAACAATTCTGCTGGAACTGGTAATAAAGTTGCAGAAATTCAATACACAGATGATATGTGGATTAAGGGTAAGTGGTGGCTTGTTGCACAGATGGAAAGTGCAAATGATTCTACAATTAAGTCTTATGTATTCTTAAAGATTGATACCGACCACGACTTTATAGAAACTTCACAGACTGCTAATGCACAGACAGTAACTGCAAAACTTGCTCTCGACACAACAGACGACACAGTATTTACAGGAAAAGAATTTGGTGTACAGCTTTCTATTACAGATCAGGGAAGTATTACAACAACCCGAAAAATTTATATCAATTATGATAATGATGCACCAGCAGTCGGCACACTGCTTCACGGAGAAAAACCGCTTGGAACAAATACTGCAGTCGGTCAGGAAAAAATAATCCAGAGTAACGGCGGTTTTGAAATTTCTGCAGCGGTAACAGAAGACCGAAGTGGATTTGACAGAATGTATATGTGGTTCTATCGTGAATCAGACGGAAAAGCAAAACGCATTTACAACCCTGCAACAGGAAGCCGCATTGACTTTACTGATGCCGACGGAAATGCAGTTACAGACATGAGCTTTAGAGCAGGTGATGGTGCACCGGTATTTACAAAAACTGTAACACGCAGCTCAAAGACAAAGTTAAGTTACACAGGACTTGGTTCTAACTCAAATATCAAAGTCGGAACAATGGTTTCTATTGGTGGTTCTGATCGTCTGATTACAGCAATAGATGGAGATGTTGCAACAATTGAAGACGAAGTTGATACAAGCTTTACAAGCGCATCATTTATTTACGCATCAGTCATCGATCACTTTGCAACAGAAACTCCAAATTTCACAGACGGAGCTATTACATCAATCCTGAATGATGATAATGACTTTATTCCAGAGTCTGTAGAAAAATCAGGTTCTATTTACAACTGTGCTGTTTACATTGACTCTAAGACAATTGCCGACGGTACAATTACAGTAAAATATGCAGCATACGATAAATCAGAAAATTCTGTTACTGGCAGCGTTGTTTCAACTGTAGAAAACAATGGACCACGTATCAGTAAGATTTATCTTGGAACTGATTTAAGTGGAAACGGAACAGTTGCTGATACTGCATCAATTCAGGAAATTTTTGAATACAGTGTTAATTCTTCTGCAAATGTAGAAATAACTCCGGATAACTTTAAGGCAAAAGCAATATCAATAATTACACCTGAAGTGCTTGGTGGAAACGGCAACCTGTATTACTACTTAAAGATAAACGGAACAAATGCCGCAAACCATCAGAAAGTCCAGATTAGAACCGGAAATAATGGTGCAGTAAGCAGCGCAACTATAGCGGTTGCTGATATGAGTGCTTACGATGATTCAACTGTGCCGTTCCTGTTTACAATCTGGGATTCCACCGAAGAAGGAACAGTAGGTTCAACAACCCAGTCAGCGGTTGCAACAATTACTATTCCCGTTGATGTAATCGATAAGGTTGCACCATCTAATGTCGTTATAACTCAGTTTAATGCTCAAGATTATGCAAGCTTTATCAGTGGCGGAAATAACGACAATGGACATATTGATATTGCAGCAACTCCAAATGTTTCTGGTAAAGTTGTAATCCGCGGAACTTCATTCGATGATGTACGTCTTGGAAAACTTCAGATGAAGATAGACCAGTACAATATGGGTAACTCTGCTTCTGGAACAGCTACATCAACTGCCGATGCTGCTTTAGTTACCTGTGCAACTTATAACCCTGCCGGAGCCAACTGGACAATTAATGTTACAGGCTTCAGTGTTAATTCTGATGTACTTACCCAGGATGGTCATACAGTAACCTGGTCTTATGAGTGGGACACACAGTGCATAAAGAATGTAGCAGAGGCTGGAGTAAACCTGAACTTTACAGCAGTTGATGCTTCTGCAGATGATGCAAATGATCCGAATAACGATACTGATTCAACCGCCGCCACCGCATACACTGTAAATGTTGCTCCTTATATTAAGAGTGTTTCTCGTAACGGAACATATAACACTTACATTGCACGTTCCGGTGCTTATGCTTTACTGCGCGGCGAGGAAGAAAACATTATCACTGGCTTTAACCTTGCGGGGGCAAGCGGTGTAACAATTACTTCGGATAAAGCGGGAACAGCAGACAGCGTTGCAATGACTTCGGTAGCAAATACGGGAACTGGCAATAAAGCTGTTTCGTTTACTGTTTCATCAACGGCAAAAGACGGATACCTTACTGTAACAGTAAACGGTGTAAAGAGCACAAACAACACAAATGCTTATATTGCTACAAATACAGTAACAACCACAAAGCTCTTTGATAGAACCGAGCTGACAGATGATGTATATGTTCACATTTGGCGTGTAAACAAACAGGATACCTTCAAGGGAAGTAAGAATGCGGCATATCCAGCAATGACAAGTAACAACGGAACATTGTATGCATCGTTTACGAACTATGGTCAGTCGAAGACTTACTACACGAACCAGTTTATTGGAACAGGAACGGTTGGAGTGTCATCAAATGAAACTGGTGAAACAGATGGAGTAACAACAGTATTTAATGGTTATGACCCTCCAGAAGAAACAGATGTAAGTGTTGATTCAAATGGTGGTGTAAATGTATTCTATGCGGCAAACTATCATGGAGGTTATGCATATAACTGGGGAGATGGTAGTTCAAATGATTATCGGTGGAATGATAGGGGAGCAACTAACGCAGGTGGTATATATGTCTATGATACTGCAGCTACTTCTACTTACTTTGGTAGAACATCGCATAAAGCTTATCGATTTGAGTTATATACATATGACAATGAATTGAATCAATTTAGAAACCTTAGAACTAAACGAACTTATATAAATGATACAGCGTATGTCAATATTGCTTATTATGATAAACTTACGAATGCAATTAAGTATTCTTATGCAACGGGTGGAACTGATACTTCTTCAAATGGTTTGTCTTGGGTTGTAATTGATGGAGGTAATGACGTTACTGATACAGATCGACTAGTTCCAGATCATCAAACAGGTAATAGTAATAAATTTACTTTTGCAGGTGGATGGAATCCATTTATTCTAACAGATGCTCGTTATACAGCAGGTGGTGTATCACGTACTTCTGGTACAGGCGAATCTTTTGCCCTTACAGCTAGTTCTGCAGGTTATCCTGTAATACTTTATATGGATGCAGCAACAGGTCAGCCACGCATTGCTTTTGCAAACTCACGCTCACCAAATACTGTTGCAAACTGGACAGTTCAAGGCGTGTTTGCAGACACAGATCCAAACTACAATACAGCAAGTGACTACATGTCTTGTGCAATCGACTCAAGCGGTTACCTGCACATAGCGTTCCAGAACACTAAAGGTCAGCTTGTGTATGCAAAATCAGATAATAATCCAACAAATGGAACAACAGCCTACACCTTTAATGATGGTTCACAGGTTCTTGATGATTCTGGTATGTGGATTGATATTACAATGGATGGCACAACACCATATATCTCATATCTTTCAAAGATTAACTCTTATGACGGTATGAAGCTTGCCTATTATGATACAACCCTGGATTTGAATA
>JAEEGL013485827.1_pt1 | contig 12184 bp, 11 predicted proteins | sample 9134231 | NCBI WGS metagenome assembly JAEEGL01 (sample SAMN16246548, study PRJNA631951) | gut metagenome | biome: gut microbiome; feature: rumen; material: fiber-attached | host: Bos | place: Iran: Karaj | collected 2018-10
GGTGCGACTTCGGGAGGAACGGATTTTATCTCGATATACATTTCGGAGAGGTTCAAGGTCGATGCCTGGAACTATATACTGCTCTTTAATGTATTCGTGCTGACCTGCGACGGTTTCCTCTTTGGCTGGGATAAGGCATTGTACTCGATGATATTCCAGTACGTGTCTACCCAGGTGGTAAATACCATGTATAAGAGGTATAAGAAGGATACGCTCTTTATCGTTACGGAGCATCCGCAGGAGATAGCAGAGCTTATAAGCAGGCTCACCAATCACGGCGCCACGAGGATGAATGCCGAAGGAATGTATGAAGGCAAAAAGAAAAGTCTTGTCTACTCTGTAATAGACAGTACGGAGCTTAAGACGCTCATTGAAGAGATACGAAAGGCTGACCCTGACGCATTCGTAAATGCAGTAAGAACAGACAGGATAAGCGGCAGATACTATATGAGGCCGCAGGATTGATACGGAGGATATATGAACGGACTTTATATAAATACGTCGAATGATCTTTACATAAAGATGCACCCTTTCTTTGAGGCTTTGGGAGAAGAGGCCGATAAGTACAACTGGCTCGTGTCCGAGGCGGGGCCTTGGGATCCTATCTTCGTCAGATATGCCCTTAAGAGCGACCGCTATGAGAACGAAGCATATCACTTCATGGAAGGTGCCGCACTTCGAAAGGCAATAGCCGACAACCGTATGCAGGTTATGAACTGGGGCATGTTCAGCGCATATCCCAAGGAGCTGAAGTCAGAGGATATCCTTGAGACGGGTTTTCCGAGGGCGGACTTCAATGACGAGCTCTGGACCAACCCCGTAAGGATGCAGAATACAAAGTCCGTTATAGAGATCGCTGCGGTGGAAGGCACTAAGATCCAGATAAAATGTGATGACGAGAACGTACTCTCTAAGATAGGTTCCGCGTATCCCGAAGCCAGCGATCTGTCGCGCTATAATGAGAGCGTTATGCGTAAGTCTGCCCCTAAGGCGAAGTCGAATCCGGCATCGGGTCAGGGGTTCTTTTCGAGACTCTTCGGAGGCAGGTAACGGTTTCCGAAGACTTTACAAATGCAGTAAATCATAATAAAGTGGACATATCACTTATGGCTTGGAGGTAGTATCTTTGGAACGGGGTGGCATGTTCTACGAGATATCGTTCTTCGTATATCTCATATATGTATTTATTTCAAAATGGATAAAGGATCCTGTTGTCCGCAAGATGGCACTTGTCGTCCTCGGTATCGCCGTTCTTTATCAGCTCCTTTATATATTGATACTGAGAAAGAAGGACTACATCACATTCGGACGCTGTGTCGCGATCGGATTCTTCTACATATCCCTCATAATATTCATCATGTATGTCATCTATTCCATGTCCGCGTTCTTCCACGGAGCAAATATCACAGGCTTTTTCTCGCTGGGCGGTTTCTTCAGGTTCTATTCTCTGCCCGTAGTGAGCCACTCGGAATTCGCGGGTATGATAGTAAACCTTGTATGTCTCATTTACATGTTCGTTTACATCATCGTGACCAGGAGAAAGTACATAAAGTCTCCGTACTGATCCAAAGTTTACAGACTGTTAAGAAGACCTCTCCTTTGCCGGAGGGGTCTTTTGCGGTTTCCATGTTATAATGAGCTTAGTGCATAACAAGGAGGATATCACTATGGCAGTCACTTTTTATCGTTGTGAGCATTGCGGCAATATCATCATCAAGATCGTAGACTCAACCGTTCCCGTTGTATGTTGCGGTGAGAAGATGAAGGAACTCATCCCTTCTTCTACCGATGCTGCAGTGGAGAAGCATGTTCCCGTAGTAAAGGAAGAAGACGGCATCATAAGAGTTTCCGTGGGATCCGTAGAGCATCCCATGACGGCTGAGCACTATATCTCGCATGTTGTCCTTGAGACAGATGCAGGTATCCAGATCGCAGAACTTCATCCCGGGGATAAGCCCGAAGCTGTATTTGCCCTGGTAAAGGGCGCAAGCGTTATCGCTGCATATGCTTACTGTAACCTGCATGGTCTCTGGAAAAACTGACAGGGAATAAGCCGGTAATTCCAATATCATAAAGACATTAAGAAAGGCTCGGATATCATCGATATCCGAGCCTTTGATAAATGCCTGAGAACTGTCAGTCGATCAGCTGAACTGCTCCATGAGATTTGTGTAGTAACCTGTGGAGATCATGATGATCTGGCTTACGAGCCACAATACGAGTACTACGATACCGAGGATAAGTCCTGCAGTAGCCTTACCGCTTGTGTTGCCGGCCTTCTTAGCCATGATAGCAAGGATCAGAGCTGCTACTCCAAGAGGCATACATCCGCAGAGACAAGCACCTACGATACCACATACCATGGATGCGGTAGCCTTACCTGACTCGGGCTGCTCCTCTACGATGGGAGCATTTACATAATTGTCGTTATCCATAAGAGAATATCCCCCTCCAAATATACTTAATATCGCAAAAAAGATTTCTGCGACCAAATAAAGTTTACTCTATCGAGTTTTTGATTGTCAATAGATGTTCCTCAGTATTCCGAAGGCTATCGCACCTCCGCAGAGTGCATATACAAAGGCGTAGTTCCACTTTGGGATCTTCTTCTTTGCGGAAGACATGTAGCGGATATAGAGTACCTCTATCACGGTGGGGAGCCAGGCAAAGAACAGATATCCGTTGTCGGCATATGCTTCCCTGAACCTGAAGTGCGACAGGTTGATAAACATGTGCGTGACGCCGCAGGAGGGGCACTTGAGACCCGTAGTGAGCTTGTAGAGACACGGCAGGCCGAAGGGCGTATATGCCGCGATCAGATAATAGGCTATCCCGCCCAGAACGATCAGCAGTGCTGTGATCAGTGTATCTTTCCAAGGTTTGCTCATTTGGTATCCTCCGTTATCCCGTCAGGAAGATTATAGACCAAAATGAGCATCGATGCAGTTTCCCGGATATTTTAACCTTTCTTTATATTTATTTATACGGGTCTTTATCACGGCGTGATAGCATATACACTGAGAAAGGATGGATCTCGTTATGAAAAAGAAGAGTAAACTGCCTCTGTTCATCATAGGAGGCATCGTTATCCTCGTAGGCGGAGGAATATTATATCTCAATAACCAGATGGATAAGATGGAGGCGGCGATGGCTCTGCCCGCATCAGTTCAGGTCGCTCCCGGAGATATCGTGAGCACCGTATCGGGAGGCGGCTATATCGCCATAAATGAGTCTTCCGACATCAAGCTCCCGGCAGACATCGTCATTGATGAATATCTTGTCGAGGTCGGTGATATGGTATATGAGGGCGATATCATCGCCAACATAGATCCGGCATCGATCACCTCAGCGATCGTAAGTGCCCAGTCAGAACTCGAGACTATCAATAATGCTCTCAAGGATACTCATGACATGACTACTTATGAGATCGAGGAGTATAACACCAGGAAGGATTTCCTCAATGCGAAGATAGAGATCCTTACTGCATATTACTTAAATCCGGTCATCGTCGCTACTTCTGACGGAGTTATCTCCGCGGTGGGAAGCGACACTTCGGCTCAGAGCGGCAGCGTGGATCTCGGGGAATATGCGGATCTTCTCATAAAGAACGATCCCGAACCTTCATCTACGGGTGATGAGACGACAGAGACTCCGGGATCTTCCGAGGAGAGCACTGAGACATCCGCGGAACCTTCGGAGACGACACCTTCGGAAACAACGCCTTCGGAGACGACACCTGCTCCTTCAGAGACGACACCCGAGCCTTCGCAGACCACTCCGACACCTTCATATATCGCTATTAGCGACCTGTCCGGACTTAGCATTGCCACACCGGTAGCAGGAGAGGTGCCTCAGGGCTCTATCCCTGAGACTGACAGCTATACGGGCATCATCACATGGATGCCTGCAGCGTCGACATTTGCCCCCGGTACGGCTTATACGGCGATGATCACGCTCACGCCTAAAGAAGGTTACGGATTCGATCCCGCGGCTCTTCCTTCTCTTGAAGTAGCGGGCGCGACAGTCATCCCCATGACATCGACCGACGGCAACTTCGTAGCGATGGTGGCTTTCCCTGCCACGGAAGGAGAGGCGCCTTCGGGAGCAGACGAAGGGATATCCTTCCAGCTTCCCGAAGACTTTGACGTTAACTCGTTCATCAACAGCTATACCGGCGGTTCGGGGTCTATCCCTACGCTCCCCACTTCAGATTATGCGGCTCTCTATAATGCGGCTACATCTTCTCAGTACAGTGCCCTCGCCGCTGCATATTCCCAGGCCGGCAACTTATCGGTAGGTTCGGGGAGACCTTCCTCCAATACTTCGGAGAACCTTGTCGTTACCATAGCTTCGACCGATACGGCGATCCTCTCCATACAGATAGATGAGATGGATATCCTGAAGATAAGCGAAGGCCAGACTGCGACGCTTTCCTTTGTTGCTATCCCGGGAGCAGAGTACACGGGAGATATCGTCCATGTATCCAATATCGCCAATACCTCATCCGGCAACACGAAGTATGATGTCGATATCCTTATACAGATGGATGAGAACATGAGATTCGGGATGAGCGCCGATGCGACGATAACCGTATCGGAAGTAACGGGCGTACCCTCCATCCCCATGGAGGCCCTTCAGCAGACCGGAAGCCAGACATTTGTATTTACCGGCGTAGCGGAGGACGGAACCCTGACAGGAGAGACCCCTGTCGTTACCGGCGTATCCGACGGACTTACCGTCGAGATCGTAAGCGGTGTGGAGATGGGCGATACTGTCTACTATGAGCGCAATGAGGAGAATCCTCTTGCCGCATTCATGTGATATATCCGGGAGGATCTGAAGTTGATCGTATTTAAGGATATATGTAAGACGTATGTCATGGGTGACGAGGAGGTCCATGCCCTCGACCATGCGAATATCCATATCAAGCAGGGAGAATTCGTGAGCATCATAGGCCCTTCCGGAAGCGGCAAGTCCACTCTCATGAACATCATGGGATGCCTTGATACGGCTACGTCCGGAGAGTACTATCTCGACGGGATGCCGATCGAGCAGTATTCCGAGAAGGCTCTTGCCAAGATAAGGAACAGGAAGATCGGATTTATCTTCCAGAGCTTTAATCTCATATCCACAATGACGGCCGAAGAGAATGTCGAACTGCCTCTCATTTATCAGGGCGTCAGGGCATCCGAGCGCAGGGAAAGGGTAAGGGAAGCTCTTGAAATGGTAGATCTTTATACGAGAAAGGATCACACTCCCAACCAGATGTCGGGAGGCCAGCAGCAGAGAGTTGCCATTGCAAGAGCTATGGCTGCAAAGCCTTCGCTGTTCCTGGCGGATGAGCCTACGGGTAACCTGGATTCCGCTACGGGAAAGCAGATAATGACTATCTTCAGGGAGCTCAATAAGCAGGGCAATACCATAGTCCTCATCACTCATGATGACTCCGTCGCCTGCCAGGCTCAGAGGAGCATCAGGATAATGGACGGTAAGGTCAGCGACATCGTTTACGATGATAAAGAGGAAGAAGTTCCTATGAGGGGAGGTGCGCACTGATGCTCATCCAGTCGATAAAGATGGCATTGAAGTCCATCCTCTCAAATAAGATGAGATCCTTCCTTACCATGCTCGGCGTAATAATCGGCGTATTCTCTCTTGTCGTCTTGGTATCGCTGGTATCGGGAGCCACGGGGTCCATCACCGATACCATCAATGAACTGGGAACGGATCAGGTCGACGTAGAGATCAGCGATGTACGAGGACTCCCCATATCCCTGGAGGAACTTCAGACTGATATAGTGGGACTTGACTCCGTAAGATCTGCGGCGCCTTATACATACGGAGTAGGTGAGGTCACTACCATTACCAAGAGCGTCCGTGCGATCGCCATCGGTACCACTCCGGAGCTTGCCGAGATACAGGGGATAAAGCTCGAGTCCGGAAGGTTCTTCATGAATCCCGACGTAGAGAATAATACGAACGTCATAGTGATAAGCCACGAGATGGCGATCGATGTAATAGGAAGATCAGACTGTGTAGGAGAGACAGTTAAGCTCGGCGGCCGATCCTTCACCGTCATCGGAGTCATGGAGAAGCAGAGCAGCAGCATGATGATGCTCATGATGGGTACCACATACAGATGCTATATGCCTTTCACCACGCTTGTAAGGCTCATCCCCGGAAAGGATATGAGCATATGGTCCTTCGCTCTGTCGGCAGAATCGGATCTCGATCAGACCGAGCAGGATATCAAGGATTATCTTGCCAGGAGATACCCGGGAGATGAGGAAGGCTATACCGTATATAACGAGTCGCAGATCTCTGACCAGATGGGCAAGATCACCGGCATACTCTCGATACTTCTCGGAGGTATAGCGGGAATATCGCTCCTCGTAGGAGGTATCGGCATCATGAACATCATGCTCGTGTCCGTTACGGAGAGAACGCGTGAGATAGGTATACGTAAGGCGATCGGTGCCAGACCTTCAGTCATCATGCTGCAGTTCCTTATCGAAGCCATCGTCCTGAGCCTTATGGGCTGCCTTATAGGAATAGGTCTGTCGTGGCTGGCGATGCAGGCCATCAACATGATCGGTAATGTCAATTTCGGTCTGTCCGTTACCGTTGTAGGCGTAGCGGTATTCTTCTCCATGGCCGTGGGTATCATCTTCGGATTGTACCCCGCGAAGAAGGCATCTTCCATGAAGCCTATCGATGCATTAAGGTTCAACTGATGTGAGAGGATGATATACGAAATGCAGATCTTAAGGAGAAGTCTTGAAGGATCAGGCTTCTCCTTTTTTGCTGCAATGAAAAACAGTGCCTGTAACAGGCACTGCCTTCATATTGGGTGTTATTGGTAAGTAGATTGTCTTATTTCTTTGCAGGAGACTTTCTTGTAAGTCTTACTGCCATTACTACAGCTGCACCTGCAACGAGGATGATGCCTGCGATGATCCTGGGTGCGTGAGAATCCTCACCTGTGTTAGCGACACCGTTAACGGAAGATGCAGGTGTAGGAGTCGCTGTGGGAGCTGCTGTCGTAGTTGTCTCTTCGCTGCTCTCGCTTGCTCTTACTGCTCCGAGTACTTCTGCGGAAGTCGTTGTTGTTGATTCTATTGTAGCCGTAGTCTCTTCTGAAGTCGTTGTCGTTGCTGCGACAGCATCTGCCGTAGCCGATGTAGTCGTAGTCGTCGTTGTAGCTGTTGTCGTTGCCTCTGTAGTAGCTTCTGTCGTCTCTGTCGTAGTAGTCGTTGTGGGAACGGGTGTAGGATCGGCAGAGATGTGTCTGTTAGTGATGTCGATATCTACTACATAGGACTGGCTGAAATCGAAGGAGTAGGATCCGTCGTTATTATCTACCAGGTTGCCGTTGGAAGAAGAGATCGAATCGAGTGAACATGTGCTGTCAGTATTCGTAGTTGCTTCCGATAACGTGAATCTGTAATTGACGCTGTCAAAACCGGAGATTGTGATGCTCTGGCCGCTGAGGATATTGAGAGTAAGGTTACCTGCAGTATCGGTGGTGATGCTCTGGGAAGTAACGTTGCCGTCTGCATCTGTTCCGGTGAATACGAATGTCTCGTTGGTAACGGGCCTCTGTCCCAGCGTATCGTATACATTGATATTTACTTCGAAGCCGGATACACCGTCTACGCCGTTATAGCTCTCTACGGCATCGAGTCCGTCTACCACTGTCTTCTCGATAGTGAAGGAAGTATTTACGGGGATAAATATCGCACCGAGCATATTCTGATAAGCAGTATCCTGTGTCTGATAGTAGTAAGCATCGTACTGATCGAAATCGTAGTAAGGCTCAGCCGTGATAGCGTCCTTGAGCGCACGATACTGATCTGTCATCCCGCTGGGATAAGAAGACTCCGTGAGCAGGCCGTTGGTTATATCCCAGCATGTCTGCTGGATCGTGTATCCTGCGGCGATGAGCGAATCTCTCTTGAGGAGAGTATTGAGGAGGAGCCTCTTGGCCTCGTACTCATCTTCGGGTGTACCGGGATCTCCGGTAGTATTGAATATGGTTCCGTATGTAGTATCTGACAGCCTGAAACGAAGGAAATCGCAGCTGAAGTAGCTTGCATGCCTGGATCTGTTGAGACAGTAAGCATATCCCTCGATAACGTTGCCCTGACTGTCGTAGATGATATCCCTGTCGTTATATCCGTTGACCTGGAAGATCTCGGAGCTGTTGGCAGCATTTACGTTCAGACTGCTCCAAGGCAGTAACATGAACAGAAATACTGCTGCTAATACAATAGTAAGATTCTTTAATACCTTTCTCATGAATTTCCCCTTCTTCAAAATGGTTGATGTAAATTGTGAACAACCCGTTAACACACAATTAACATTCTATATTAAAGATTATTGATAAGTCAATCGTGAACAGAAGGTGAAAATTGACACATTGTCGTTAAATTTGAACATATAGTATCCTTTGATATACAAAGCAAAACACAGTGTTTGATATTGTCAAAACAGAAGATAAGGGTGTTTTGAAATATGAGAGATCAATGAGGGTACTGCCGGGAAAAAGACGGGTTTTTGATTTTTTGTGACGGAAGCCCCGAAAACACGATATCTTGAAAGTCATAACCTGTCTTGTATCTTCACAAGTATCCTTGAGAAAGGCTCCTGCGCGGCATTTATCGGTTCATATTTCGTTAACAATTTGTTAATATGTTGTCAGGAACGGTCTGACAGGATAAGATCGGTCATAAAGGAGGGGAATAGTGTAATGAGAAGAGATACGGTAAGAGCTCTGAGCCTGCTCGTAACAGGCAGCATCCTGCTGTCATTATGCTCATGCTCGTTCATGAGCATCGAGGATGACGTGCTGGATCTGGCGGATGAACTCGGCAAGAACATAGTCGCCAGGGATTATAAGAAGATAAGTAAGATCGCAGACGGAAAGGACGACGATCTCGAAGCGATACTGTCGCTGGAGTCAGATACTTCCGTTAATGATAACGATGCCAGGGAGAAGATCGCGTCGACTCTCTCCTATGAAGTAGATGAGGACAGCTACAGCGGCGATTCCGGTAAGGGAAGCATAGATATAGTCTTTACGTATGTCGACTACGAGCAGGTCCTGGAGGATACGCCGGTATTTGACGATATCGATGCTTTCGAGGATGCGATAGATGAATGCGACGATACCGTGGAGGTGACTCTCACATTCAAGTTCAAGAAGGATGACGGAGATGTCGTCTGTACCAATATCTCCGATATAGCGGATCTTTTCCCTTATGCGGATGAAGAGTTCAATTTCGCATTGTCAAAGACTGAGTATGTAGGAGGCTTTGACTTCACGGGAAGCGGCATAGGCTTTGTCTATCTCGATACGACGGACATCACCTGTGAGCTCAGCATAACAGGTGACGGTCAGTATCTTACATGGGACTATTACTATACGGTCTCAGTTGACGGATCGGAGATATATGAGTCTCCCGTTACCACTGCGGAGCAGCCGACTGCGCTGGTGGCCGAGTACAGCTCCTCCGGCGGAGATATCCTTGATGACGGAGAATACTATATCGAATTCCTTACGGCTGACGGTGAGTATATCTACGGTGCATATTGTGATGTCACACATACCGAGATCACTCCTACACCGACGCCTACTCCCGCACCGTCCGCTCCCGTATCGGGCGGAGGTATCACAGGACCCGAGTACGTAGCTCCCGCCGACGGATATATCTATGTGCCTGATACTAATCTCGTGCTCGTACTTCCCGACGGTTATACATGCCTTGCTCCCGATGATCCCGCGTTCCTGAATTCCTTCGGCGACGATACTCAGATGGCTTCAGCTCTTATATTCTGCGCGCTGGATACTTCAGGCACCGAGTGTTTCCTTATGAGGATGTCAAGTACCGAGGGTTATAACGATCCGGAAACGCAAGATATGCTTTCCGAGACAGCAGGCGCACTTGCAGATGCTTTTTCCGCGAACGGCTACAGCGTCACGACATTCTGTGTCACTTATACCGTAGGGGATCTTACATTCACGGGATACATCGTAGGTGTCTCCGGTAACGGCCCCGATATGTATATGTCGCTGGCAGTAATAGGAGATGATGACGATTACTTCCTTCTCTGTACACAGGGTGATTCCCAGTCGTCCCTTGACGATGTCATGGCAGGGCTGACCTTCGGCTGACGGAAGAAAGATAATAAGACGAAGTCCCGGGGAAATCTTCCCGGGACTTTTTTATCGGGGCATATGTGTAGTAGGATATACCTCAAACAATAAACAGGAGACGGGAATGGGAAGATATAAGCTCGCGATATTCGATCTGGACGGAACGATACTCTATACCATAGCCCAGCTGGCAAATTCGCTCAACGAGGCGAGGATCAGAAGCGGCCTCGAGCCCCAGGATATGGAGGACATAATGGCTCATGTGGGAAGGGGCGTAAGGAACCTTGTCACATGGTCCGTGGGCACGGGTGAAGGAGAGCTCTTTGAGACCGTGATGGATAACTACAGGGCTTACTACAACGAATACTGTGCGGACAATACCTATATCTACGACGGGCTCTTCGAGCTCATGACGAAGCTTCGCGAAGAAGGTATGAAGCTGGCGGTGGTCACCAATAAGTCGGATGCTCCCGCCAAGAAGCTCTGCGAACATTTCTACCCGGGGCTCTTCTCGGAGGTAAGAGGACACAGGGACGGCGTCCCCCATAAGCCCGACCCGGCACTCGTAGATGAGGTGCTGGAAGCGCTGGGGACAGACAGGAAAGACGCGGTCTACATAGGAGATTCCGATGTGGACGTGAAGACGGCGGAGAATTCCGGCATGGACCATATCTGCGTGACATGGGGATACAGGACAAAGGAGTTCCTCACAGAGCACGGAGCGAAAGTGATGGCGGACGATGCCGAAGAGCTTGAAAGGCTCCTTCTGTAGCGTAAAACCTCTTACACGGGTGAGGATTTATGTTATAATCACACTTGCGTTTGAAGGCGAGGTGTAGCGCAGTTGGTAGCGTACGTGCTTTGGGAGCATGGGGTCGCAGGTTCGAATCCTGTCACCTCGACCATATACGGACAATGGGGTCCTTCGGTATCTTTTGCCGGGGGACCCTTGTCTTTTATGGCGACAAACGCAAAAACGTTACATATATACATAAAATATTTAATATGAAACATGTGGCGTTGGTGTATAATTACCAAAGATAAGAGAGGAATCAGAGATTCCGACAAAGATGAGGAGAATTACTATGTCCAGACTTCTTTACGATGAGACCAACCTTCCCGATATAAATACGCTTACTGCGCAGAATTACGATAATCTCGATCCCAACACGGTAGAGCCCGTTAAGAGGATCGGTATCCTTACATCCGGAGGTGACGCTCCCGGAATGAACGCGACCATCAGGGCCGTAGTAAGGGCAGGTATCAATTCCGGCCTTGAAGTATACGGTATCACGAGAGGATATCACGGACTCTGGAAGGGAGAGATCGCTCCTATCGGAATGAGAGACGTATCCGAGACGCTTCAGAGAGGCGGTACATTCCTCATGACTGCAAGATCCAAGACTTTCCAGACTGACGAGGGTGTCCTCAAGGGTGCCCGCATGATGGAAGTATACGGTCTTGACGCTCTTATCGTCAGCGGCGGAGACGGTTCCTTCAAGGGTGCAAGGGCACTTGCAAGGATCGGTATTCCCGTTATCGGTATCCCCGGTACCATCGACAACGATATCGGATGCACGGACTACACTATCGGTTACGACACATCCATGAATACAGCCATGGACTGCATCGATAAGCTCCGTGATACTGCATCCTCCCACGAGCGTTGCAGCGTTATCGAGGTAATGGGCAGAAGAGCAGGATATATCGCACTTAACGTAGGTATCGCTACAGGTGCTGAGGTCATCCTTATCCCCGAGGTGCCTTTCGACTTCAATAAGGATGTCGTAAGAGTCATCCTCGACGGCCGTAATAAGGGCAAGAAACACTACATCGTTATCGTTGCAGAGTGCTGCGGCACTGCAACGGATATTGCAAAGAAGATAGAAGAGCAGACAGGTATCGAGTCACGTCCTACGATCCTCGGACACCTCCAGAGAGGCGGATCACCTACGCTTCGTGACAGAACGACAGCCAGCCTCATGGGCGTACATGCTATCGACTGCCTGCTCAATAAGAAATTCAACA
>JAEEGL013489398.1_pt1 | contig 12184 bp, 5 predicted proteins | sample 9134231 | NCBI WGS metagenome assembly JAEEGL01 (sample SAMN16246548, study PRJNA631951) | gut metagenome | biome: gut microbiome; feature: rumen; material: fiber-attached | host: Bos | place: Iran: Karaj | collected 2018-10
GAAGGCTGGACCGGAGTTAATCAAAATGAGATGTATACTCAGGAGAAAGGCTACGGCTGGATCACAGCTCCTAATAATGGACGTGACAGAAGAGGTAACAACAATCCTGATTCCTCAGCAATGGCTGATGACTTCTGCCTTGGTGCCGGCGAATTTGCTGTAGATCTTCCAAACGGTTCTTATGAGATTACAGTTTATGCATGTGACCTTCTCTCAGGAACCAGCACTATCAAACCTGCTTATACAGCAGAAGGTATTTCAATCGGTTCAATTTCCTGTAAGCAGTCTCTCGGCAGCTGCACAGGTACAGTAAAGGTTACAGATGGCCAGCTCAATTTGGCTGTGGCAGGTTCTAACCAGTATATAAATGGTATGACCATCACATCACTTCTTGAGGCTCCAGGCAACCTTGCTATAACAGAGCTTTCATTTGAAAGAGTTACTGCATCATTCCTTCTTTCTTTTACAAAAGTAAAAGACGCTGTTTCTTACAATGTATATCAGAAGGGCGAAACAGATAAGGATTATGTGGTAGTTAAGAGCTTTACTGCACAGGAACTCATTGACAATGAGCTTGATTGCAGAGCTATGACAGCTTCTCTTGGCGAAACATACTCGTATTACATGACATGTGTTGTAGCTGATGGTACTGAGTCAGCACCAAGTAATGTTGTTACACAGTCAATGCTTGATCCAAGTGTTGCTGTTCCTGCAGCTGTTAAAGATGTAAAGTGTGACAGTCCTAAGGAAGGTGATACTGAGCTCCAGAATACTATCACAATTTCATGGAAAGAAAGTCCTTCCACAGAAAATGTAATAAAGTATGTTATTTATCGTTCAGATAAGGCAGAAGGTGATAAGGGCTTTAAGGCTTTCACTAAGGTTGGAGAATCAACCACAACAAGCTTTACAGATAAGAGCGAAGAACTTGCTACAAATATTCATTACTACTATAAAGTTGCTGCTATGAACGCAGGTGGTGTAGGTGAGATGTCAGATGTATGCATCACGCCTATCGCGGGTTCACTTATTGCAGGTGGCCTTGAGCACTACTCTTCACGTGGACTTGTAGTCATAAATCTTTCCGGTAATCCGGGAGCTGAGACTAAGGTTTCCTGTACAGACAAAGATGGCAATGAGATAAAACGCGGAAATTATCTCTCATGGAGAAGCTTCCCTGCTGATTTTGACGGCAAAGAATTAACAACTAAATTTGATGTCTTCAGAAATGGCACTCAGATTGCTTATGGAATAAGTTCAACAAACATGATTGATGAGGGCGGACTGCCTTCTAACGTATATACAATCGTAGGCTCAAATGACAGCGAAATAGGTGTTTCTTCAGTAGAAACCAAAGCTTGGGCTAATCAGTACCTCGAGCTTTCACTCAACAAACCTGACGATGAGACAATGCCTGATGGTTCAACATGCTCATACACAGCAAACGATATGTCGGTAGGCGACCTTGACGGTGATGGAGAGCTTGAACTTATTGTTAAGTGGTACCCAAGTAATGCCAAGGATAACTCCGGTTCAGGATATACAGGTAAAACTTTCCTCGACGGATATGATGTTGATTTTGTAACAGGAGAGACAAGACTTCTTTGGAGAATTGACCTTGGTGTAAATATCCGTTCAGGTGCTCATTATACACAGTTCCAGGTATGGGATTACGATGCTGATGGAATTGCAGAAATCGCAGTTAAGACAGCTGACGGAACAACAACTTATACTAATGAAAACGGTGAGCTTGTAGAAACAGGCCATGTTGGAGCATGCAGCTCCGATGAGCTTCCAACCGATGTTATCAGTGATAAGAATGACTACAGAAATTCCGGTGGATATGTTCTTGACGGTCCTGAATATTTCTCAATGTTCAAGGGCGATACAGGAAGACTTATCGACACAGCACCTTATGTTCCTGCAAGAGGCAGCGTATCAGCTTGGGGAGATGGATATGGTAACAGAGTAGACAGATTCCTTTCAGCAACTGCATACCTCAACGGAACAACTCCATTTGCTGTATTTGCACGTGGATATTACACAAGAACAGCTCTTACTGCATATTACCTTTCAAAGACAACAGATGATCAGGGCAATGAAGTAGAGCAGATCGGTGTATATTGGAAATTTGATACAGACAACATTACATCCGACGTTGAGCTTACAGCACAGGGCAATCATGGTCTTTCTGTAAATGATGTTGATGGCGATGGTAAGGACGAGATCATCTATGGTTCGCTTACTATAGACAATGATGGATCAGTTCTTTATTCAACACAGCTTGGCCACGGCGATGCTATGCATGTAAGTGACTGGATTCCAGGTAATCCGGGTCTTGAGGTAATGGACGTACATGAGCATGACAATGCAGCTTATCATGTAGAGATTCATGATGCCCAGACAGGTGAGATTCTTACAGGTTACTATACAGGTAAGGATACAGGTCGTGGTATGGCAAGTGACATCGACCCTACTGCTGAAGGAGCAGAATACTGGTCAATTGCAAATCCTAATTACTCAGGTAATGATGAGCCTTCATGGGACTCAAGAAATGCAGATGTATTCAGCACAAAGTCGGGAATTGTGAGTGCTTCGGATAAGACTAATGAAGCTATGATTTCTCTTTCTCAAGGTGCTACACCTGCGGTAAACTTCTCACTTTATTGGGATGGTGACCTTCTTGCTGAAATGCAGGATCATACATTTAACAATGCAGGTTATTACCCGCTTACAACCACAATTGAGAAGTGGGATTATGAGAATCAGCAGTCCATAAAGCTCTTTGAGTCAAGCGAGGTACTTACAAGCAACGGAACAAAGGGTAATCTCGGACTCGTAGCAGATATTCTCGGCGACTTTAGAGATGAGATAATTGCCAGATGTGCTTATGATGATAGCAAAGTAAGGATATATTCAACAACAATCAGTACAGATTATGTTGTTCCATGTTCACTTACTGACCTCGCATACAGAGAGGGTGTTGCATGGCAGAACGTAGGATACAACCAGCCTGCTCATACAAGCTATCTCATTTCTGAAGGACTTATTACATCCAAGCTTTCAGAGGAGTCTGTTGATACAAACAGCGCAACAATCAACTTTACTCCTGCTAATGATGGCGTTTACGGTCATGATATTGAAGGCTATGTTGTAAAGAGAGCCTCAGTAACAGTTGATGAAGATGGTAATAAGACAGTTTCAGACTATGAAACTGTTGCAAAGCTCAATAAATCGGGAATAAATACGGTATCTTCAGGTAACTCCGGCGCAACTGAAAAGGTATTAGTTGGCTATAATGATCTTTATGAATATAGAAAGTTTGACTTTGGTTACAAGAGCAGCAATGCAAGCGGTTTCGAACGTATCCTTGCAGATGACTATAGTCCTGCGAGGGGCTTTGGATGGGAAACCGGCACAGGTTCCACTGTTAACTGGAATAAAGTTGGCGTAGGAATTGAAAATGCAGGTGATGTACAGACTCCATTAGAAAAGGCATGCTGTGACCTCGACAGAAGAGACAACGAGCTGAAATTCCTTATTGATGTACCACAGGGCTCATACAGAGTTGATGTATACGCCGGTGCTGCATACAATAACAGAGCTTACAATGATACAACTATCTATGTTAACGGCGATAACCTTGGTGAGATTTCTCAATCGCCTTATGTATCTGATATGTCTAAGTCTACAGTTGTAACTTTTGACCAGAATTCTCAGATTGAGATTGTTTCGTCAAATCCGGGAAATCTTGCAATACTTAATGCAGCTGTTATTACAAGGGTAGAACCTATTTATGAGGAAATAGAAATTCCGGTTAATGAAGATACAGTATTCAGCTATACAGATACAGGTCTCGAGGGTGGCAAGTTCTATTCATACAAGGTTGCTGCGGTAGTTGATCGCAAGGAGAGCTTTAGCTCAGCGCCTATTACTGTTCAGACAACTATTGCTATCCAGCAGCTTGATGAAGAACTCGGTACATTTGAGCTTGTGCAGGATACAGTTCTTTCAGAAGGACAGACTGTTGCAGACCTTCTTGCAGCTAAAAAGCAGTATATACTTGTTAGAGATTCAAGCGGCGAGCAGCAGAGCGTACTTATTACTTGGGAAGCTGATAATGTTGATCTTTCAACTGTTGGTACATATACAGCACACGCTTATATCCGCGGATATTCATCAAATCCTGTGGATGTGACAGTAAATGTCATTGCAAATGTTCCTACAGGCTACGAGGAACTCAAGGATATCAAGGTAATTCTTGGAAATCCTGTAGTGCTCCCTGAAACTGTAAAAGCAACATTCCTAAATGGAACAGCCAAGGAAGTAAAGGTTACATGGAACACTGAAAAGCTTAAGGAAGATAAGGTTGGTGACTACACACTGAAAGGTACTGTTGAAGGTACTTCTGATGTTGTTACAATCACTGTTCATATCGTTGATGATTATGTTGTTTCTGTTGCTGATACATACGCAGAGATAGAATATCTCAATAAGAACTTCAAGCTTCCTGAGACTGTAGTTGCAACCTATGCAAGCGGTGCCACAAAGGCTGAAAGTGTTGTTTGGAACGCAACAGATATTGATATTTCCGCACTTGGGTCAACGATTAATGTTGAAGGTACAGTTGAGAATTATGAGAACAAGGCTATTGCAAAGGTTACAGTGAGATATCCTGCAATCGGTAAGTATGACCTTGGTATCGATGACAAGGCTGTTGCAGAAGGCTGGACAGGTGTAACTGTAAATCCTAAGGGTGGCTCTAAGACTATCGAGAATCTTGGAAGTGCATATTCCAAAGAAAAGGGCTATGGATTTGCTAATCCTGAATCTAAGATGCAGGGAAGAAGAGAAGACTTTGTATTTGAAGGTGTTCTTCCATCTCTTGTTTATACAGACTTTGCGCTTCCTGCAGATGAAACCTTCCTTGTAGATGTTGAGAACGGAACATATCAGATTGATTTTGTAAGTAATTCCGTTTACAAGAGCACTGTTTCAGGTAATGTTGAAGACAAGGCGTTTAGTGTATCGAACGCAGCTGGAACCTACAATATTGCGACAGTAGAAGTTGAAGTAACAGATGATCAGCTTACAATGAAGTTTGGCTCAAATACTCCAAGACTTGGTGGAATCATTGTTCGTAAAGTGATCACAGACAGCAAGTACTATGATGGCGAAGAGGAAGAAGAGGAAGAGACTCCTAAGGGTGAATTTGTTACTAAGTGGGGAACAACTTACTATGTACTTGAGGATGGCTCTAAGCTTACAGGCTCTTGCAAGATCGGAGATGACAATTACTTCTTCAACGCAAAGGGAGCTATGACAAAATCAGCATTTGTGACTATTGATGATGCAAAGTATTACTACAATGCAGAAGGCCATAGGGTAACAGGCTTCTTTACAAAGTGGAATACCACTTACTATGCTGATGCAAATGGTGTAATTGCCACCATGACACTCATTGAGGCTGATGATGGATACAGATATTATGCTGCTGAAAGCGGAGCTATAGCTAAGCAAACATGGATCACAATCAATGGCGACAGCTATTACTTTGATGCAGACGGACATATGGTAACCGGATTCTTCACAAAATGGACCACCACATATTATTGTAACGAATATGGTGTCAAACTCTTTGACACTATGGTTACGGTAGATGATGAGACTTATTATCTCGATAAAAATGGTGTGATGGTTACAAGTTCATTTGTTACATTTGATGATGGCGAGAGATTCTTTGATTCAGAAGGACATATGGTTAAGTCCAAAACTATTACCAGATGGTTTAAATCATATACTTTTGATGAAAAAGGCTTACTTATTGATTAAATATTGTGTATTTTTAATTAAAATTTAATAAAAAAATGTAAATTCCGGGCAGAAATGTCCGGAATTTTCTTATATAATAATATATGCAATAGTGTATATTTATAACCGCTATAAAGTGCACAAGGAGGCACATGTCTATGGAACCTAGAGTACGAAAAGGTAAGCTCATTCAAAAGCTGATATTTGCAGCTGTTGCAGCTATCGTTGCAGTTTCAATTTCCCTTACAATCATTGGAGGTATATCGGTAACTAATACCTACAAGGACATGGTTGAGGAGGAATTAAAGCTTGCTGTTGAACAGCTCAACAGTGAGATGTCCAACGTATGGGATGGTGATTGGGCTTACACTGATGGGAGGGTCTATAAAGGGGAAGAGGACGTCATGGAGGAGTATGAAAAAATCATGGATGACCTCAAAGCTCTCACAGGAGTTGAGTACTCTCTTTTCTATGGCAGTGAGAGAGTTATCACTACAATGAAAGATTCCAGTGGCAAAAAAGCAACCGGATATAAGGTATCTGATACAATAGTATCCCATGTTATTACAAGCAAGCAGGAATACTATGTAGAAACACAGCCTGCAGGTGCAACACAGCCATACTATTGCTATTATATGCCATTAACAAACGGCAACGGCACTGCAATTGGAATGGTTTTTGCAGGGCGAGAAGCTGTTACTGTTAAGAATAAAATTGTAAATATTGTTCTTGGAATGGCAATTATTTCTACGATAATCACAATAGGTATTTCGGTATTTGGTATTGTTATTGCAAATAAGTCATCCGGAAAGATGAGAGCAATTGCAGATGAGCTTGGAAATCTTTCAAGAGGTGAACTCAAGCTTAACATTGATCAGACTTCAATTGACAGAAATGATGAGATCGGACTTCTTGCTGACAGTGCTAAGTCTCTCAGTGAAAAACTTGATGAAGTTATTTCCAACACAATGGAAATGTCCAAAGAGCTAAAGCGTTCAGGTGAAGAACTGTCTGAATCTGCAGCCCATGCTTCAAATGCTTCAGGACAGGTCAGCGTAGCTGTTGAAGAGATTTCTAAGGGCGCGGCTTCTCAGGCAGAAAGCGTTGAGACAGCTGCCGGGAATACGCAGAATATCGGAAGAGATATCGAGGATGTATCTGATAACTGTCATCAGCTAAGTGGATACGCAACAGAGATGAAGTCTTCCTGTGAGGCTGCTATGGAGGCTCTTACCAAGCTGATTGAGCAGAGTACAGAAGTTCAGGCTTCAGTTCGTGATATTGGAGACACCATCAACTCAACCAATGATTCGGCAAAAGAGATTTCGAAATTCTCTCAGGCAATTACGGATATTGCTTCACAGACAAACCTGTTGTCACTCAATGCTAGTATTGAGGCTGCAAGAGCAGGTGATGCAGGTAAGGGCTTTGCGGTTGTTGCAACAGAGATCGGACAGCTTGCTATCCAGAGTAGTAACAGTGCTGAGGAGATCAAGAAAATCGTTGATAAGCTTCTTGCTGATGCCGAAGCTTCCGTAACGGTTATGGAAAGACTTAATACAAGTTTCGAGATGCAATCTGAACAGCTCGATGATACAAAGAATAACATGCAGAGCATGGCAGACAACGTAGTCAATGTATCAGGAAGCGCCGACAGTATTGCTGAACATGTAGAGAAGCTGTCCGTAGCAAAAGACAAGCTGGTAGAGATCATTTCAGATCTTTCTGCGATTTCAGAAGAAAATGCAGCTTCATCAGAAGAGACAAATGCTTCTATGCAGGAGCTCAATGCAACATTCTCTGTTATCACGGAATCAGCTCGTAAGCTTCAGGAACTTGCTGTTAACATGACAGATACCATTAGCTATTTCAAACCTTAAAATAAAATAGATACCAAATTTTATAAAAATAAAAACAAGCTGGGACGAGTCTTTATACAAAAGAATCGTCCCAAATTTTTAATAGTTTTATCACAAATAGTTACGTATTTAAGCCTTGATTTATTTTGACATTTATTTAACGTATTTGGTATAATTATAATTGAGAATAAATTAACAAAGTTTTTGTCATTACGATTTAAAATAAACAATTTTTGGAGTGAACAATGGGCGAAAAAGATATATCACAGGCAGTAATCAGTAGATTACCACGTTATTTCAGATATCTCGGAGACCTGAAGGAGAAGGGGATTGAGAGGATTTCCTCACAGGAACTCTCCGACATCATGAAGGTTACAGCTTCTCAGATCAGACAGGATTTTAACAATTTTGGAGGTTTTGGACAACAGGGCTACGGCTACAACGTTAATTATTTATATGACGAGATCAGTAAAATTCTCGGTATTGATAAGCAGCATAGCCTCGTTATCATTGGCGCCGGACATCTTGGCAAGGCTATAGCCGGATATACCAATTTTACTCGTCGTGGATTTGTTTTTAAGGGAGCATTTGACTGCAACCCTGAGCTCTACGGTACAATGATAAGAGATGTTGAGGTCAGACCTGTAGATGAGATGGAGGCATTTGTAAGAGATAACGGCATAGAAATTGCAGTTCTTACAATCCCCAAGGAGCAGGCTGTTCCTATGGCACACAAGCTTGTAGAGTGCGGAATCAAGGCTATTTGGAATTTTGCTCATGTAGATCTGGATGTTCCTAACAATATTCAAGTAGAAAATGTACATTTATCTGACAGTTTGATGAAATTATCGTATAATATAAATAGGTACGAGAATGCAAATAATTCTTAACGATTAGTTGAGAAATATTCAGATAGAGAGAAACTGATGGCAAAAAGAGAAGAAGCTTACATATCTGCTCTCGAGGGCAAGAGTATTCCGATTCTGACGCTGGACAACAAATGGCATCAACTCTTCACTCAGACAGAGATGACCCCTGAAATTGAAGAATTAGCTGACCAGCTTAATGCTCTTGTAGAAAGAGACGGTAAGCTGAGAAGTGAGAACAAGGATATAAAGAGGCTCAAAAAGAAGCTTCTGGGTGAGATTGTTCCTCTTCGTGATCAGGCCAATAAGACACCCTCTGCGGCAATCGAGAAAGAAATTTCTGAGAGAACCCGTCTTATCAACGATTGCAATGACAGACTTGCAGGCAGGGAAGATGAGCTTCTTGATCTTTCCAGAGAAATTTATGATATTGATTACAAGCTCATGCTTGAGACTATGAAGGTATGTTATGAGCGTCTTCATGACAATACAGCTGAGATCAAGGGCCTTGATGAATGGATTTCCAAGGTCAGGATTGAGCTTAAAAAGAATATCATAAGGCTTCAGGAAACCGAGATGGAGAATTACAATCTCTATTCGTATATGCATCAGATTTTTGGACCTGAAGTTATCGAACTTTTTGATATGAAATATGACCCTGACAGGAGACATCCGATTAGGAGACCTCTTTCAGGAAATGAGAATGAATATGTAGAATAAGTTTGTAGGCTGCCTAAGGGCAGCCTATAATAATATGGTAGGGGCAAATATTTGCAGCGTATGTTCTGCAAGATATCAGAAAGAAGTGGGGGGTAATTGTATGAAGTATGCAGTAGACAGCAGTGAAATGAAGATTTATGACAGAAATACCTCTGAATACTTCGGCGTACCAAGCGAAGTTCTTATGGAAAGAGCTTCTCTTAAGGTTGTAGACAATATCCTTGTCTGGGTCAATGAGAGAAACGCTGATAGAAGGTACAAAGCCCTCATTCTTTGCGGAGTTGGCAATAATGGCGGTGATGGAGCCTGTATTGCAAGACTTCTCAGACAAAAAGGGATAAAGGTGTGCGTATGTGTTATTGGTGATTATACAAAATGCAGCAGCCTTCTTCTCAAACAGCTTGATATTCTCAAAAAATACGGCGTCCTTGTTGACACTTTTTCCCATATAAGAGACACCAAAAGCCCTGCTGAGTTCGATATCATAGTAGATGCGATATTTGGAATAGGTCTTACGAGGGCAATTGCAGGGGATTATGCAGAAGCAGTTAATTACTGCAATGACGCCAAAAAGGAAAGACAATCCGATCTATTTGTTGTTTCGGTCGACATGCCTTCAGGAGTTAATACAGATAATGGCGAGATTTGTGGAGTTGCTGTAAATGCTGATTTGACCGTTACTTTTAACTTTGCCAAGCTTGGGCATCTTTTGTATCCCGGCTGTGAGAATGCCGGACAGCTGGTCATTGAGGATGTTGGAATTACTGATGACAGCTTCCTTGGAAAAGAACCAAGGGCATTCTACTATGATGAGGATGACCTTAAATCGCTTATTCCCTCCAGGAAAAAGGATGGCAATAAGGGGACTAACGGCAAAATACTTATTGTTGCCGGCTCAAAGGACATAAGCGGAGCCTGTATTCTTGCTGCAAAAGCTGCCATCAAGGCAGGTGCAGGAATGATAAGAGTCTTTACGGCAACTGAGAACAGTAAGGTTGTCAGATCTCTTTTGCCTGAGGCTATGATTGATACCTACACTGAAGACGAAGACTTTGCACCTAAGCTGAGCCTTCTGATGGACTGGTCAACAGCTGCGGTTATTGGACCTGGCATTGGAACGGGACGGACTGCTTGCAGAATAGTTAGACAGTTTTTGGATGAATATTCAAAAGACCTGGTGGCTGACGCTGATGCGCTCAATATCATAGCTTCGGATGAGAATTTAAAGAAAATGGCATCCAACTATGCAAGGAACGGCAAAAAACTTATTTTGACCCCGCATTTGGGTGAATTTGCACGGCTTTCTGGATATAGTATATCAGAATGTAAGAGTAATATTCTTGAATATCCCAGGAATCTGGCTAAAGAGCTGCATTGCACAATAGTCTGCAAGGATGCCAGAACTGTTGTGGCTGACAGCAATGAGAAAAAGATTTATATTAATATGAGTGGCAATGATGGAATGGCTACCGCAGGAAGTGGAGATGTTCTTGCCGGAACTATTGGAGCACTTACTGCTTTTGATATTTCATCTTTTGAACTTGGATGCCTTGGCTCTTATCTGCATGGTAAGGCAGGTGATAAGGCTTCATGGAGACTTGGGAAGAGTGCGATGACCGCTTCGGATATTATTGAGTCATTGGGCGATTTTCTTGAGTAATGATATTTTGATATTAAGGATGGTTTTGTGATGTTAGAAGAGTTTTCCAGAGTATATGCGAAGATTGATCTTGAGGCAATTAAGTATAATTTGGAATCTATGAAGAATAATATACCTGATGGCACTAGGATGATGGCAGTTATCAAAACTGATGCCTATGGTCACGGCGCAGTCAGGATTGGTCAGATGCTTGAGGGCATTGATTACATTTGGGGATATGCAACAGCTACAGCTGAAGAGGCATTTGAACTTCGCGATGCAGGAATCAAAAAGCCCATTCTTATTCTTGGATATACTTTCCCCTACGCTTACGAGAGAATGCTGTCAGAGGGAATCAGACCTACTGTTTTTAGAGCAGATATGGCAAAAGAGCTTGCGAAATGCGCTCAGAATCTGATTAAGAAGGGTATCTTTTTTGAAAATGATCCAAATGCTGCATACCCAATACATATAGCTGTTGATACAGGAATGTCCAGAATTGGTATAACTCCTGATGAAGAAGGCGTTTCTTTTATAAGAGAAGTGCTTTCTCTGGATGGAATCAGTATAGAAGGCGTATTTACTCATTTTGCAAGGGCTGATGAAGAAGATCTTACCAATGTTAAGGAAAGAGAAAAGGTATTTGTTGATTTTACAGCACTTGCTGAGCAAGAAACAGGTTATAAAATCCCAATCAAGCACTGTGCTAACAGCGCAAGTATCATTGCTGTTCCCGAATCCTCAATGGATATGGTAAGAGCTGGAGTTACAATGTACGGAATGTGGCCGTCTGATGAAGTCAGCAAGGACATTATTGACTTAAAGCCTACAATGGAGCTTATAAGTCACATCGTTATGATAAAAGAAGTTCCTGCAGGAACTCCTGTAAGCTATGGCGGAACTTTCGTTACCGATAAGCTCACTAAAATAGCGACTATACCTGTTGGGTACGGAGATGGTTATCCAAGAAGTCTTTCTAATAAGGGGTATGTTCTAATTGATGGCAGACATGCGAATATTCTTGGAAGAGTCTGCATGGACCAGTTTATGGTTGATGTGACCGAAATTCCTGATGTTAGAGAAGGGGATGAAGTTGTCCTTCTTGGCAAGGATAAAAAGAGTGGTGAAGAAATCACTGCAGAATTTCTGGGTGAATTGAGTGGAAGGTTCAACTATGAGCTGACTTGCGATATTAACAAGAGGGTTCCGAGGTTTTTTGTTTGATTTGTGTTTTAACTTTGTGATATAATTCAATCGGTATCAGGGAGTAGCTTGCATGTACTAATATA
>JAEEGL014908351.1_pt1 | contig 12184 bp, 9 predicted proteins | sample 9134231 | NCBI WGS metagenome assembly JAEEGL01 (sample SAMN16246548, study PRJNA631951) | gut metagenome | biome: gut microbiome; feature: rumen; material: fiber-attached | host: Bos | place: Iran: Karaj | collected 2018-10
GAATCGATAACACCGTTTCTAATCCGCATGCACTTCATATCCTGACCGCCGATATCGATTATAAAATCAACATCGGGACAGAAGAACTTGGCACCCTGGAAGTGAGCCATCGTCTCGATCTCACCGATATCAACACCGAGACCTGCCTTAATTATATTCTCACCGTAACCTGTTGCGCATGAATACTTTATATAAGCCTTAGGGCCGAGCTGCTTATAGATGTCCTTAAGAATATCAACAGCCGAGTATACAGGATTACCCTTATTGCTGTTATAGAAAGAATAGACCATCTCGCCTTTCGCGTTAATAAGAACAGCTTTGGTTGTTGTTGAACCTGCATCTATACCAAGATACAAAGGACCTTCCTCAAGCTTGATATCATGCATCTGCACTTTATTCTTCTCGTGTCTGTTGTAGAAATCGATTTTCTCCTGCTCGTCATTAAACAAAGGAGCTATTCTGATGATATCGGGCTTAAACCCTTCCTTATGCTTAAACTTCTGAATAAGATCCGACAAAGAAACAGGCTCATCATCAGAACTTAAAGCTGCACCTAAAGCAACATAGATCTGCGCATCATCCGGCATCCAGAAAGAATCAACCTTATCCTGCAAAGTTCTCTCGAACGCATTTCTTAACTCGGAATTAAAGTACAAAGGACCGCCAAGGAAAGCGACATGTCCTTTGATAGGTCTTCCGCATGCAAGACCTGAGATTGTCTGGTTAACTACTGACTGATAAATGGAAGCAGCAAGGTCCTCCTTAGCAGCACCTTCATTGATAAGGGGCTGAAGATCACTCTTGGCAAAAACGCCACAGCGGCTCGCAATCGTATACAAGGAACGGTAGTCCTTGGCAAAGTTATTAAGGCCATCAGCATCAGTCTGCAAAAGAGAAGCCATCTGGTCGATAAAAGCACCTGTACCGCCTGCGCAAGTACCATTCATTCTCTGTTCGATAACAGGATGCAGATATGTTATCTTCGCATCCTCACCACCAAGCTCGATAATAACATCTGTCTCGGGATGATACTTCTTGATAGCTTCGGTTTCAGCCATAACCTCCTGGGTAAACTTAAGTCCCAGCCAGTTTGCTACCGATAATCCGCCGGAACCTGTTATGGTAACTGAAACATCAAGTCCCGGGAACTTATCATTAAGCTCCTCGAAAAGCTGATTAAGAAGCCCTGCAATATCCGAGTGGTGACGTCTGTATTCCTTATGAACTATCTTCTCACCATCAAGAAGGACTATCTTAATAGTTGTTGAACCAATATCAAGACCTAATCTATATCTTATCTCCATTAACCCACGCCATCCTTATGTCTAATATCCTGTAAAGGTGTACCCTTCGGTTGATTCATACTCGTTGTACTCCGGTTCGCCCTCTCGCCGAGCGATCTTCTCATAGCCGGATTAGGATTTACTCCTGCTTTCTTGTCTTTCTTCTTGTTAAGAGGAATGCTTCCGAATACTTTTAATGACTTCTCACGGAATTCACTCATCTTATCTTTCTGTTCCTTACGAAGCGACTCCCTGAAGTCAGATCCCTTAAGTATCTCCTGCTTAAATGAAGCGGTAAGCGATATCTTCAAAAGCTCATCCGGCACGCCCTTATTAAGGTCAAACTCCTTGCCGAACATATCCCGGCTCTCAAGATGAAGTGCTTCAATACACTTAACCACATTTGCTTCAAACAAACCAAAATCACAGTCAATGCCAAGCGATAACGGCATTCCGGTAAAATTGAGGTTTACATAAGGAAGACTCTTGGTAAAGATCAGGTGCAAAGCAATAAGCTTCATATAAGATTCGAGATTGATACATTCCTGATCACATATCTTGGCAAGATCTCCGCCTGCGGTCATATTAGCAATATCACTCTTCTCATCTTCGAATCCCAATGCCCACAGATAGTAAAGCTCCCTGTACACATCATTCTTGAACTTCTCAAAGTCCTTGCATTGAGGCGCAGCAATAACGGGCGTTCCGATATTGAAAATATACTGCATATACGATACTTCAAGGTATGAAGGAACACTGAAGTACTTAAAATATGCAGCAATATCACGCGCATTGTAGATGTACTTAGGCATTAGTACGCTTTTTCTCCTATCTGAAAGACATAAAAATACATCTTAAGATTATAGCATAAAAAAGGGAGCTTCTTTACAAAGCTCCCTTATTATCAAAGCTTTTTGTAAGATTATGTGCCGTAGCCCGGATAAGGCGAGAAACCGGCTGTATTACAAAGGTTGATAAACTCGTTAGATCTCGAGAAACCGTGATATACATCCAGTCTCGAACTGCCGTTTGAAAGCTTATCAAGCCAGTATGCAAGGCCGTCCGCATCGCATTCACGACCTAAGAACGCATTATAGAGTATTCTTACATACTGTTCGTCAGAAAGATTACGGTTAGTCATCTCCTGGCTGAATACGAATCCGTAAGCTACTTCTTCACCGGTCATATGATCAACTGTGATCTGCTTATACCAGTAATCAAGACCTACAGTATCGGGATATCTGTTAAGTGTTGATCTGTACATATAGATAAGGAAGTTCTCGATAGGATCTCTTCCCACCATCTCACCATTCTGCTGTATAGGCGGAGGTGCAATCTCGTTAGCAGGAAGTCCAACAGCACCCTCAGGCATATTATCATAGACAGGAATCCTGAAAGACATAGGTGTATCAAGCAATCCGGCTCTGTAATAAGCGGTCATCATGTGGGAAGCCTCAGTATAGACAGAAGCAGTAGCCGTCATGTACTGATGATATCCTCTCTGACCTGTATATGCAGGGTCAAAGTTAAATCGCATAAAGTAGAGCGTTCCCTGACCTCTGCTTATGTAGTTGTCTCTAATCCACTTTGCACCGCCGACAATAGATCTTCCGGGGGTATTCCATGGAATTAGATATGTATCGTTGAATCCGGGATCAGGCAAACCGTTCTGTGCGAAGTTAAGTCCGAGAACAGAAGCGCTGATAACGCTGGAATAAGCTCCGATGTTGTAAAGGTTATAAAAACCTGTTGCACCATTGGAAGAAGTACTTCCGTTCTTGCTGCACTCCTGGATTACATGCGAAGCAAGGAATATAGGATTAATATCTGCGATATTACCTGCATCAGCAAAGATATCAGAATAATTTATTACATCATTATTCTGATTGGCAGCCTGTCCCTGCATAAATGTTCCGTTCAATACGCCCTGAACAGAAGGACCGGGGATAGAGTTGTCTGCCGTGTAATTAAGATCAAGGAACTGGAAAACAGCAGTCTCATTGATGCTGTTTCTGGGATCCATATAGAAAGCAACTATCTCAGGAGATGCATTAACCCAGTTGGATGCATCGATAACATAATACTGACCTGTTGCAGCATTATAAGAATAATCAGCCTTTGACTTCCATGCTCCGTTAGCGCTGTTGCTGATAAGCGAAGCGCCCCTTCTGGTCTCAACAGTTATAGCACTGTTCCAGTCATAACCTGTATAAACAGGAGTGAACGACCATGACGGATGTATAGCATGAAGATCACGAAGGTACGGCTTATAGCTTTCCGGGAAGTTAGCGATCATAGACTCAAAGCCGCCGTCTGAAGGACCTGTACCTGTTGCGTCTCTTCTGACATAGTAAGCTGCAACATAACCGTTCTTAACAGCTCCGTTGGATTCAAACGTGATGCTGTACCAGGAAGCAAGACCCGAAGTATCAGATCCGTCAGCATAAGTTGCACCTGTTACCTGAACTCTTGAATTAATTCCGCAAGTTCCAACTATCGCTGACTGATTAGTGGGATATTCACGAACGTTAACAACAGAGTTGCAGTTAATGATCGTAGCATTAGCCGCTATATCTGCTCTTACATCAACAGGTGCCGCATTAAAGAAGACACCTATCACCATAAATGCAGCTAATAAAGCGGATGCTAACTTAGCTGTAATTCTCCTCATATTAATTCCCCTTACTTTTCAATTTTCATTCCCGACAGGAATGCATTTATAAAACCATCTATCTTACCGTCCATGACGGCATCAACATCAACTTCTTCGTATCCTGTTCTTGCATCCTTAACCAAGGTATAAGGACAGAAAACATATGACCTGATCTGTGAACCCCAGGCAATCTCTTTCTGATCACCCTTAAGGTCTTCGATCTTCTCCATCTGCGCAGCCTCAGCAAGAGCAAACAACTTAGCTTTCAGCATATTCATCGCAGTCTCCATGTTCTGAACCTGCGATCTTTCCGCCTGACAGGCAACAACTATACCAGTAGGATAGTGTGTAAGTCTTACAGCCGTATCAGTCTTATTGATATGCTGACCACCCTTACCTGTTGCTCTGTACTTATCGACTCTTAAGTCCTTAGGATCGATCTTGATATCGATATTGGTATCCATCTCGGGAATTACTTCACAGGATGCGAAAGACGTATGTCTTCTTCCTGCGGAATCAAAGGGCGAGATTCTTACCAATCTGTGTACACCAAGCTCTGATCTTAAGAATCCGTATGCATTCTCACCGATTACCATGAAAGAGCAAGACTTAACACCTGCTTCTTCACCATCAAGGAAGTCCATGATCTTGATCTCGTAACCATGTGCTTCAGCCCATCTGGTATACATACGGTAAAGCATGCTTACCCAGTCCATTGCCTCTGTTCCGCCGGCGCCTGCCTGCAAAGAAACAACTGCGTTATTTTTGTCATAAGGACCTGTAAGAAGAGTCTCAAGTCTCATCTTCTCAAAGTCCTGCTTAAACTTATCAAGACCTGCCTGAAGCTCTTCAAGTGAACTTAAATCCTCTTCCTCATTTGCAAGTTCGCACAAAGCAAGAAGATCATCCTTGTCAGTAACAAGATGATTGTAGTTCTCGACTCTTTGCTGCATGCGTCGAAGATCAGTCTGAAGTTTCTGAGCCTTATTTACATCATTCCAGAAATCAGGCTCCTGTGTCCTTGCCTCAAGCTCACTAATCTTAGTAGATAAAGACTCGATATGAAGAGCGTCCTTCAATCCGGTAAGAGGCTCCTCATATGATTCAAGCTCAAGTCTGACATTATCGAATTCAAGCATTAAACTATTCCCTTTCTCAATTCTTCCGTAAACTCCGCGAGTCTCTCCATCGCGGTCTTTATATTCTCCATTGAAGCAGCATAACTGATTCGCACATGGTCTTCACCGCATTCACCGAACGCATTACCCGGTACGATTGCAACCTTCTTGCTTGTAAGGAACTTCTCACAGAACTCTTCTGATGAAAGTCCAAGACCTTTGATAGACGGGAAAGCGTAGAAGGCACCTGAAGGTGTAAAACACTCAAGACCGGCATCATTAAGACCTTTGATGATGACTCTTCTTCTGTGGTTATACTCGTCTCTCATCGCTTTAATCTGATCATCACAGTTTGCAGCTGCTTCTATAACAGCGAACTGGGACATTGAAGGAGCACTCATTATGCAGTACTGATGAATCTTGGTCATAGGAGCAATAAGTTCCTTGGGACCTAAGACATATCCGATTCTAAAGCCGGTCATTGCATACGACTTCGAGAAACCGTTGATCATAACGACACGGTCCTTAAGTTCAGGGAATCTCGCAAGAGAACTCGGCTCATCACTAACATAGTTAAGCTCACAGTAAAGTTCATCAGAGATAACGATTATTTCAGGATGCCTCATAAGAACATCTCTTATAGGCTTAAGGTCTTCCATTGTCATTACGGCACCTGTCGGGTTGCCGGGATAACCTAAGATAAGGTACTTAGTCTTGTCAGTAATGGCAGCTTCAAGATCATCTGCCATAAGCTTAAAGTCATCCTCCTGACGTGTACTGATGATAACCGGTACACCGTGTGAGAAAAGAACTGTTGCCTTATACGCCACGAAGCAGGGCTCAACGATAATTACCTCATCTCCGGGATTAATAAGAGCACGTGCTGCAAGATCAAGTCCTTCAGATCCTCCTACAGTAATGAGACACTGACCGTTGTGATCATAATCAATACCGTAACGTCTGCTGATATAATCTGTAATTGCTTTCTTGGCATTCGTATATCCTGCGTTAGGAGAATAATGAGTATATCCGTCTACCAATGAATTAATGCCGGCCTCACGAATCGACCAGGGTGTTACAAAATCCGGCTCACCAATTGATAATGAGATAACACCCTGCATCTCACTTGCAAGATCAAAGAATTTCCTGATCGCTGAAGGCGGTACGGAAGCAACCGAAGATGAGACCTTGCTGTTAAGATCTGTCATAGTACGATCGCCTGCCTGTCATCAGTTGTTGAATCTTCGAAGAAGATGCCGTTGGACTTATACTTCTTCAGAATAAAGTGTGTTGCTGTGGAAAGAACGCCTTCTGATGTAGCAACCTTGTTATAAACGAATTCAGCGATATTCTTAAGACTGTCATCGTTATAGATGAGCAAAAGGTCAAAAGCACCGGACATAAGATAGCAGTCCGTTACTTTATCGTATTTGCTTAATATCTTGGCTATGTTATCAAAACCCCTGTCTCTTTGAGGAGTAATACGGACTTCGATAAGAGCCGTTACCTTCTCAGGATAAGTCTTCTGCCAATTAATCTCGGCCGTATAACCTAAGATGATCTTCTCATCCTTAAGCCTTTGAATCTCGGCATCAACCTCTTGCTCAGAGGCACCAAGCTCTACGGCGATGTCAGAAGAAGCGATCCTGGGATCCTTCTCAATTATCTTCAACAATTCAATATCATCTATCATAAATGCCTCCGTTTTTACGGGTTTTCAATAAATTTTAGCATAACGACTCGTATTCATCATACATCTTTTCGATTACAGAGGCGTTACATGCATAAAGATCATAGTCTTCCTTAGTCGCTTCAGGTGTCAGGAATTTCTCCTCGAGCTGCTTTTGTTCCTTCTCTTTTTCCTCTATCAGGCGTTCAAGTTCCCTTATTCTCTCGGCCCTCTTGGCATTAAGTTTCCTCTGCATCGCCTGGTTTATCTTAGGCTTGCTCTCACCGGTCTTAGACGGTACTTCCGGTTTCACCTGATCTTGCACCAAAGATTTACGCACAGCCTTTCTGTAATACTCATATGTGTCATAAAGCTTTGCGGTGCCGTTAGCAAAACCCAGAACCTTATCGGCACATTTCTCTATAAAAAAGCGGTCGTGGCTTACACAGATAATGGCTCCGTTATATTCCTTAAGCGCATCCTCAAGTATTTCCCGCGACTCTATATCCAGGTGATTTGTAGGCTCATCAAGGAAAAGGATGTCCGGATTCTCCTCAAGAATACAGCAAAGATAAAGTCTGCTTCTCTCTCCACCCGACAGGACATTTATGGTCTTAAACACTTCATCCGCCTTAAAGCCGAACCGTGCAAGCATCGATCTTGCTTCTGTAACCGTCAGATCGGATCTTCTTATCAATTCGTCATAACAGGTAGCATTCTCATCCTCGAATGGAACAAACTGCTCCATAAAGCCTATCGTTGCAGCTGCAGACAGGAATACACTGCCGTCAAGGCCTGCGACTCTTCCTCTTAGGATCGAGAGTAAAGTTGACTTACCGCAGCCGTTTGGTCCTGCAAGGAAGAGCTTCTGCCCCGCTTTAAGCTCAAAACTTATGTCGCTGAATATCAAAGGGCCATCGCCAAAACTTTTGGAAACGCCTTTAACAGCTATCATTATCTTGTCTGATGCGCCTTCCCTGTCCGCAGGCACCACATTAAAGTTCATGCGGCCTTCACCAGACGGAAGTCTTGAACGCTCCTTCTCAAGGACCACGCTTAACTTATCCACCATCTTCTCACGCTGATGGTAGCCGGAGATATTCCTGTGTGACAGCATAGTCTGCTTTACTTCAAGCTGATGTTCAAGTTCCTTTTCGAGAGATTCGACAACACGCTTTTGAGTTTTCAGAAACTCTTCTTTTTGCTGCTTATAACTGTCGTAGTTGCCCTTATACTGTGTAATGTGACCGCCATCCAATTCAATGACGCGGTTCGCGAAAGCATCAATAAAATGTCTGTCGTGAGAAATCACAAAAACCGAGCCCTTATAAGACTCGAGATATTCCTCGAGCCACTCGATAGCATCAGCATCAAGGTGATTTGTAGGCTCATCGAGCATCAGGATGTCGGGGCGCTCGACTATAAGTCTTGCAAGACAGACTCTCATCTTCTCGCCGCCCGATAAAGTCATGAGATCAGTTCTTGAATCGATTTCTTTTAAGCCGAGACCTGCAAGTGCTTCCTTTATTCTGAACTCATAGTCGTAACCGCCCATGGCTTCATACCTGGCACTTACTTTGGAATATTCATCAAGTTTCTCTTTTGAGCTGTCCGTCTGAAGTTCAAGTTCGATTTTCTTCATCTGATCTTCCACTTCAGTCATATGAGCGGGTTTAAGAGTATCGGAGCTCAAATCCTGCTCATCCATATTCTGGGACAGGAAACCTAATGTGGTATTTCCATGTAACAAAACTTTACCGTCATCGGGGATCATCACCCCTTTGACGGCTTTAAATAAAGTGGATTTCCCGGCACCGTTATTGCCGATGAATGCGATCTTGTCACCCTGGTTAACGGTGAAGCTGACTCCGTCAAGAACGCGCCGGGAATCAAAACTTACTGTAATATTATCAACACTTAGTACTGGCATCAGAGCCTTTGATTACTTGGCAGTAATATATCCTTTCTTCGTAAGAAGCTCAGCTGTGAGCATTCCGCCGCCGGCAGCTCCTCTTAAAGTATTATGCGAAAGACAAGCGAACTTATAATCAAAGATATTGTCTTCACGAAGTCTTGCAATGCTTACACCCATTCCGTTGCCGAACATTGCATCAAGCTTGGGCTGAGGTCTGTTATCTTCCTCAAGATACTGGAGGAAGTGCTCGGGAGCTGAAGGAAGTTCAAGCTTCTGTGCTTCTCCCACAAACTCATTCCATGCCTTTATCATATCTTCCTTGGAAGGCTTATTCTTGAAGCTTACGGATACTGCAGCCGTATGTCCTTCCTGAACAGCAACTCTGTAGCACTGTGCAGAGATAACAGGTTCCTTGGCAAGCTCGATATGATCGTCAGCAAACTTACCCCAGACCTTCAAAGGCTCCTTCTCGGACTTCTCTTCCTCACCGCCGATGTAAGGGATGAGGTTGCCTACCATCTCAGGCCAGATGTCAAACGTTTTACCTGCACCGGAGATAGCCTGATAAGTACAAACGGAAATCTTCTCAATTCCATAAGAAAGAAGCGGTGTAAGAGCAGGTACATAGCTCTGGATAGAACAGTTAGGCTTAACTGCGATGAATCCCCTCTTCGTTCCAAGTCTCTTTCTCTGGGCATCGATAAGCTTTGCATGATCAGAATTGATCTCGGGGATGATCATAGGAACATCTTCAGTCCATCTGTTAGCAGAGTTGTTGGAAATAACCGGGCACTCAAGCTTGGCAATCTTCTCTTCCAAAGCTCTGATCTCATCCTTCTTCATATCAACAGCACAGAAAGTAAAGTCGATCTGCTCAACATATTCCTCAATATTATCCGTACCGTATACGATCATCTTCTTAGCATACTCAGGCATAGGTCTGTCGATCTTCCATCTGCCTGCTACAGCTTCCTCATATGTCTTGCCTGCAGATCTGGGAGATGCACATAATGCAACACACTCAAACCAGGGATGATTCTCGAGCAGACTTATAAATCTCTGTCCTACATATCCCGTTGCGCCAATAACACCGACTCTTAATTTCTTTTCCATTTTGTTTAACTCCATTTCACCCGCTGTCCTTGTGTCGTGGACAGTTGTCCTTACTGTGCAAACATACTACCACACGCTAATGATTGATTCAATAGCAAAATTAACAATATCAAACGGCAAATTCAGCATCTGAATTTTGCAATTCGAACACATACCAGGCAGAACCTGATTTATATACGAGAATATAAACATCAGTTGTTACATGTTCACCTTCACCGTTTTGGAAATTCAGCCTGAGCTTTACGATCTGAGCAGCCTCAATCTGTTCCACTTCCATGTGATGAATAACTGATATATCGATCTGCAAAGAAGGAAAATCATAGTTATTCTCTTCAACATAATCGTTATATGCCGATACGGAAGCTCCAAGGTATGTATAGTCAGGCATTGAAGTCGAAGTATATTGTTCAAACACCTGGTGCATATCAACCTGTTCACCGTCAGCATTTACAAACTCTTTAAATGAATCCGGGTAACATGCGCAGAACATCTCTTCATCGCCTGTAAACACTGACTGGAAGAAACCCTCTGCAACATTGATCGAAGACTGATTAACATTATCTATTGTTACAAACTCATCCGTCTTGCTTCCGCATCCGGCAAATGCCAGCATACTGATCGCTACGGTAAGTACTGCAGCAGTTATTCTTTTAATCATTCTTATTAATCTCCTTTTCCACATATGAAAGATACTCGGCAATCCTCTTCTCATAGCCTATATCCGTCGGTTCATAGTATTTCCTGCCTTTGGAAGCATCAGGCATATATTCCTGCTTAACGATATGGCCAGGGAAATCATGCGGATACTTATATCCCACACTATATCCCAGATCCTCCATCCCCTTGGCAGGAGCATTACGCAGATGCATTGGAACAGAACCTGTATCAGAACTTCTTACATCACTCAAAGCTTTATCAATTGCAAGATAAGCCGCATTGGACTTAGGAGAGCTTGCTACTGTAATACAGGCTTCAGCAAGTGGAATCCTTGCCTCAGGCATTCCGACAGCAGCAGCAGCCTGGTAAGCGGCACTTGCAATAAGAAGAGCATTCGGGTTAGCAAGTCCGACATCTTCAGCCGCGCATATAAGTATTCTTCTGGCAAGAAACTCGATGTCCTCGCCTCCCTCTAATGCTCTTGCCAGATATAATATAGCTGCATCAGGGTCAGAACCTCTCATCGACTTTATCATGGCGCTTATGTTGTCATAATGACTCTCACCGTCTTTATCGAAAAGCACGGTTCTCTTCTGCATACAGTCGCTGATAACTTCATCCGTTATATTGATCGCACCCTCCTTATCAGGTGCAGTCGTGATAACAGCAAGCTCCAATGCCTTAAGACTGTTTCTCGCATCGCCGCCGGATAATCCCGCCATCTTCTTAAGTGTATCGTCGCTTATCCTGACATCAGTAAGTCCGTAACCTCTTTCCTTGTCTTCAACGGCATTTCTTAAGATCGTACAGATATTCTCATCGGTAAGAGAATGAAGCTGCAAAACGGTAGATCTTGAGACCAACGCCTTATTCACTTCAAAGAACGGATTCTCGGTTGTGGCACCTACTAATACTATCGTTCCATCTTCGACAAAGGGAAGCAGCGCATCCTGCTGAAGCTTGTTAAAACGATGTATCTCATCAATAAAAAGAACTGTCTTTTTGCCCTCGGACAACAAAGGATTACGGGCATCCTCTATGACCGCTTTTATATCAGACACACCGGAAGTAACGGCATTCAAAGACCGGAACTTCGACGTAGTCGAGTTCGCGATTACTCTTGCGAGTGCCGTCTTACCTGTTCCCGGAGGTCCGAAGAGGATGACTGAGGACAGACGGTCTGCCTCAATCATCCTCCTTAATAGTTTTCCTTTTCCGACTATATGCTCCTGACCCACATATTCATCGAGGGTCCTCGGAGCCATCCTGTAAGGAAGCGGCTGCCTTGACAGTTCTTCCTCAGGCATTACTTAAAGTCAGCGTAGAGAGGATACTTCTCGGTAAGCTTAGCTACACGGGAGATAACCTCGTCCTTTCTGTTCTCGTAATCAAAGATACAGATGGAGATAAGATCTGCTATCTCAACCATATCTTCTTCCTTCATGCCTCTTGTAGTAACGGCAGGTGTACCGATACGGACACCGGATGTGATGAAAGGCTTCTCAGGATCGAAAGGAATAGTATTCTTGTTGGCTGTGATATTGCAGTCATCAAGACGAAGCTGGAGTTCCTTACCTGTAATGCCTGTTCCTCTCAAATCGATCAACATGAGGTGGTTATCTGTACCGCCTGAAACGAGGTTTACGTTTCTTGCAAGGAGAGCCTCGCTCATTGCCTTTGCATTCTTTACGATCTGGTTTGCATACTCTCTGAACTCAGGAGAAAGAGCTTCCTTAAATGCAACTGCCTTTGCAGCGATGATGTGCATCAAAGGTC
>JAEEGL015290830.1_pt1 | contig 12184 bp, 7 predicted proteins | sample 9134231 | NCBI WGS metagenome assembly JAEEGL01 (sample SAMN16246548, study PRJNA631951) | gut metagenome | biome: gut microbiome; feature: rumen; material: fiber-attached | host: Bos | place: Iran: Karaj | collected 2018-10
CAGACAGCAGAAGGTGCACTTACAGAAGTACACGATATGCTTCAGAGAATGAACGAGTTAGCAGTTAAGGCTGCAAACGGAACCAACTCAGAAGACGACCGAGCATACATCCAGGCAGAGGTTGATCAGCTCGTTACAGAGATTGACCGTGTAGCTACAACTACAAAGTTCAATGAGACATATCTCTTAAAAGGTACCAACAGTGATGCTAATGGTGGCGTTGGAGCATTATCATTTGAAACTGCAGAAGGAAACCTTGCTAGTAAAATTGCTTCAACAGCAGCTAACTTTGATGAAGATGGTATCCAGACATTTGCAATAGCAGATGTGGCTTCTACACAGGCAACTGAAGAAATCGCATATACAGAAGCAGATGTTGCAAAAACATCGACAGCAACTTATAAGCTTAACTCCGGTCATTCTATCCAGATTAATGACGGAACAAATAATATCGCATATAAGTTGTTTGAAGGAGCTACAGATGAGGCTCTTAAGAAAAACGACGTAATTAATGCTGATGGAACCAACAAAGCTAACACAAAGGTATTTACAAGCAAGACAGAGTTCCAGGCTGCTATTAAGGACGCATTAAATGGTATTGGAAGCGGAGATGTAAAAGAAGTTAAAATAGAGGATTCTAAACTTCAGATTACAGCTTTTGCTGATCTTAATAAGGCAGTTGACCTCAGTCTCCATGTAGGTGCTGACTCAACCAAGGACAACAAGATTAATCTCTCTATCGAGATGATGTCTGCAAGAGGACTTGGCGTTAATGGTATCAAGGTTGATGGTAAAGATTTTGCAAATGCTACAGCATCAATCGATACAATCAAAGCAGCTATTCAGAAAGTATCTGAGCAGAGATCTGCACTCGGTGCAGTTCAGAACAGACTTGAGCACACAATTAACAACCTCGACAACGTAGTTGAGAATACAACAAGTGCCGAATCTGCGATCCGTGATACTGACATGGCTAAGCAGATGGTAACCTACTCCAACAATAACATCCTTGCTCAGGCAGGACAGGCAATGTTGGCGCAGGCTAACCAGTCTAACCAGGGTGTACTTGGTCTTCTTAGATAATCAGGTACCAAATAACAACTACAGGCTCTCTCCTTAGAGGGAGAGCCTGATAGAAATAATCGGTTCGAGGAAGGCGCACGCGTGCGTACGTAAATTAACATCCGCGTCTTAAACCTGAGCCAAAATATCAGAACATATTTAATTTTAATTGATTAAGCATTCGACAAGGATGTCGAGAGCTACATATTTCAAGGAGGAAATAATATGGTAGTACAGCATAACTTAACAGCAATGAACTCCAACAGAATGTTGGGTATCACAGCAAAGACACAGGCTAAGGCAACTGAGAAGTTATCATCAGGTTACAAGATTAACCGTGCAGCAGATGATGCAGCAGGCCTTTCCATCAGTGAAAAGATGCGTAAGCAGATTAGAGGTCTTACACAGGCTTCCGCAAACGCACAGGACGGTATTTCAGCAGTACAGACAGCAGAAGGTGCACTTACAGAAGTACACGATATGCTTCAGAGAATGAACGAGTTAGCAGTTAAGGCTGCAAACGGAACCAACTCTAAGGATGACAGAGATTACATCCAGGCTGAGGTAGATCAGCTTGTAGTTGAGATTGACCGTGTAGCTACAACTACAAAGTTCAATGAGACATATCTTCTTAAAGGTACTGACTCTGACGGTAAAGAAGGAAATCTTAAGTTTACTACAGCTGCTGGTGCCCTTTCCGGTATAAATGCTACTGATTTTGACTCTGATGGCAATACAAAGGTTACAGGCGCCAATGCACAGACTGATTCAGGCGTCGGAAGCGCTGAGGTGGGTCAGATTAAAAAAGCATCTGTCGCAGTTAATGGTAAAACATATACATACCTTTCTGACTTTACGAAGGGTACAGCAACTGACGGAACAGCAAAATCTTTTGATGAACTTGTAAAGGCTTACAAGACAGCGAATAGTGGTGAATCAGTTGCAACCAGCCTCTCTGAGTTGGAAACAGCAATTAAGAGAGATAACGGTGGACACATTAAGAATGTTGATCTTGAACTCGACGGAACAACCAAGATACTTGGCGCAACACTTACCGCTTTTTCAGACCTTAACAAGGCTACAGATCTTAGCCTCCATGTAGGTGCTGATTCAACAAAGGACAATAAGATTAACCTTTCAATCGAGATGATGTCAGCTCGTGGTCTCGGCGTAAATGGAATTAAGGTTTATGGCGATGATTTCGAAAATGCTACAGCATCAATCGACACAATTAAATCAGCTATCCAGAAGGTATCTGAGCAGAGATCTGCACTCGGTGCAGTTCAGAACAGACTTGAGCATACAATCAACAACCTCGACAACGTAGTTGAGAACACAACAAGTGCTGAATCTGCAATCCGTGATACTGATATGGCTAAGCAGATGGTAACCTACTCCAACAATAACATCCTTGCTCAGGCAGGACAGGCAATGTTGGCACAGGCTAATCAGTCAAACCAGGGCGTACTTGGATTACTTAGATAGTTTTATCCGGGAAGTAAACCAATCGCTTTAGTTATTAAATCGCAAGAAGCTAAGTGAAGAAACCTGGCACGGAAGAAATTCGGTGCCGGGTTTTTCCCACAATTCGGAGGGTGCACGCGTGCGTACGCAAACTAATAGTAGCACCACAATCCGGATTACCATGTTACAATGAAGTCAACACAGCAAGGAAGCTGTGGTTTAGGACAACCTAATTTCATTTCAAGGAGGAAAAAAATATGGTAGTACAACACAACTTAACAGCAATGAACTCTAACAGAATGCTTGGCATTACCACTAAGACACAGGCTAAGGCAACAGAGAAGCTTTCATCCGGTTACAAGATTAACCGTGCAGCTGATGATGCAGCAGGCCTCTCTATTAGTGAGAAGATGCGTAAGCAGATCAGAGGTCTTACACAGGCTTCTGCAAACGCTCAGGACGGAATTTCAGCAGTACAGACAGCAGAAGGTGCACTTACAGAAGTACACGATATGCTTCAGAGAATGAACGAATTAGCAGTTAAGGCTGCAAACGGAACAAACTCTAAGGACGACCGTTCTTACATTCAGGCTGAGGTAGATCAGCTTGTAACAGAGATTGACCGTGTAGCTACAACTACAAAGTTCAACGAGTCATACCTCTTAAAGGGAACCAACACCAACAGTGGCAAGGGCGTAGGCGATCTTACATTTAACACAGCTAAGGATAACCTTGGCACAAAAGTTGGTGGAGCAGCACTCGCATTTGATGCGGATGGCATTCAGACAGCTGTTACATCTGAAAATGCCGCTGCTGTAGTTATCTCTACTGGAACTGCAGCATCAGATACAGTTTCATCCAGCAAAGGCTTGCAGTTCTCCTTCAATAGCAAAACTTTTAAATTGTATGAAGGAGTTACAGATGCACAGCTCGCAAAGAGCAACTTGTCTGCTGATGCTGGAAAGACAGTATTTGGAAGCAGAGATGCTCTCATAAGTGCTCTTAAGAATGAGGCAGCTGAGGCTGGCCTTTCTAAGGACATTAAGAACATTTCCTTCAATGATGCCGGACAGATTCAGGTTACTGCTTTTGCTGATCTTAACAAGGGACTTGATGTTAGTCTCCACGTAGGTGCTGATTCCACAAAGGACAACAAGATTGGTCTTACAATCGAGATGATGTCTGCAAGAGGACTTGGCGTTAACGGCATTAAGGTTAGTGGCGAAGACTTTACAGATGCTACAGCATCAATCGACACAATCAAATCAGCAATCCAGAAGGTATCTGAGCAGAGATCTGCACTTGGTGCAGTTCAGAACAGACTTGAGCACACAATCAACAACCTCGACAACGTAGTTGAGAATACAACAAGTGCTGAGTCTGCAATTCGTGATACTGACATGGCTAGCCAGATGGTAAGCTACTCCAACAATAACATTCTTGCTCAGGCAGGACAGGCTATGTTGGCACAGGCTAACCAGTCTAACCAGGGAGTTCTTTCACTCCTGGGCTAATGTAACAATCCGGGATAGACCCCGACTGTCACATACCTATAGAGTTCATCGCAACTCTAAAATCAGTTTCTAATTAAAAATGGATGGCGCTCCTGTTGTCGGGAGCGCCATTTTGCATGCCTAGAGTAACCGTTTTCCTACACTGTTAACAAAATGAATAACGTGATAAAATATATTTATAAAAGTTTTTAAAGAAAGGATAGGCATGGACGACGTAAAACGTATTGAGGGTAAAATTGATGAGGCACTTTCAAGAATTAATGAACTTGAAAAGAAATTAAATGATTTATCAAACCATATAGTTCATTTTTATCGAGTAGAGGCGGCTGATAAGATTGTACTTAAGGCTGATGACACAAATCGTGACTTGGGTAAAAGAACCCACACCTGTCGAGCGTGCGGAGCAGAAGGAGAATTTGATTCGTACTTAGCTAGAGAGATGATGCAAAACAAGCGAGATGAATTCGAGTATTTTGTCTGCCCGGAGTGTGGATGTCTTCAGATATCAGAAGTACCTGAGAATTTGGGAGAATATTACGGGGAAGGATATTATAGTTATGCTCTCCCGGAGGAAGAGAACAGGCAGTATAAGCAGCCTGTGACGAAAAATGACAAGATTTTAGATGTGGGCTGTGGAAGCGGACCTTGGTTGGTAAATTTGGCAGATGAAGGATATGGAAATCTGTTCGGCTGCGATCCTTTCATAGCCAAAGATATTCGTCAGGGTGATCGGATTTTTATTAGGAAATGTACTATTCATGAAATGGAGGGCGACGGTACGTTTGACCTGGTACACATGGGGGACTCATTTGAACATGTCACAGATCCTCTAGAAACACTTAAAAGTGCAGCAAGATTAATTAAGGATGATGGCCTTGTAGAGATGAGTATTCCCACTTTCCCGAATGTAGCTTTTGAATTATTTGGACCTCATTGGTATCAGTTGGATGCGCCTCGCCATATCTTCCTCCATTCCAGAACTAGCATAGAATATCTTGCAGAAAAGGCAGGGTTAGAAGTTATTAAGTATGTTTATGATTCTAATTACGCTCAAATGGTTAGAAGTTTTTTCTATAAGCATGGAGTGCCCTTTAATGAAATAAGTAGTGAACTGATAAACAAGTATTTTACCAAGGAGCAGTTGGAATCATTTATGAATAAATCGGAAGAATGCAACAAAAATGGTTTTGGTGACCACATGAAAGTTTACCTTGGGAAGAAGAAATAAATATTTGCTTTATAAATGAATGGTGCTCCTGGTGTAGGGGCGCCATTTTAAAATGCAACGGAAAGTGGCAAAAAACGGAATAATTAGGCTTGGTGCGTTAGCCATCAAGGACGATATAATATATGAAACTAAAACCAGTCTGATTATTTCTCTTATTTACATGAGTAAAGGAATAATCAAACCAGGTGGCAAGGAAGCCACTTCGGTTTAGGACTTAACCTAAAAACATTTCAAGGAGGAAAAAATATGGTAGTACAGCACAACTTAACAGCAATGAACTCTAACAGAATGCTTGGTATCACAACCAAGACACAGGCTAAGGCAACTGAGAAGTTATCATCCGGTTACAAGATTAACCGTGCAGCTGACGATGCAGCAGGTCTCTCTATTAGTGAGAAGATGCGTAAGCAGATCAGAGGTCTTACACAGGCTTCAGCAAATGCACAGGACGGTATTTCAGCAGTACAGACAGCAGAAGGCGCACTTACAGAAGTGCACGATATGCTTCAGAGAATGAACGAGTTAGCAGTTAAGGCTGCAAACGGAACCAACAGCAAGGACGACAGAGATTACATCCAGGCTGAGGTAGACCAGCTCGTAACAGAAATCGACCGTGTAGCTACAACAACAAAGTTCAATGAGAGCTACCTCTTAAAGGGAACTAACAGCGATGGTACAGTTGGAAAGCTCACTTTCACAGAAGCAGGCACAAAGACTTCCATCGGAGCAGCTAACTTTGATAGCGATGGAATTGCAACAGTTAAGCAGACTGCAAGCCAGGGAACAACAACTGCAACATCAGGTAGCACATACAAAACTGACACTGTAAGCGTAAACGGAAAGACATATACTTACATCTCTGACTTTACACAGGCTAGCGGAAAAACAGATAAACTTGAAGATTATGCTGATTCCGAGAACAGAATTTTCTCAAATCTTGACGAGATGGCGAAAGCTATTAAGAAAGATAGCTCCGGTGAACTTAAGGACGTTAATGTTACTGTTGTAGACAGCAAGTTAAATGTTAAAGCAACCGCGTTCTCAGATCTTAACAAGGGCCTTGATGTTAGCCTTCATGTAGGCGCTGATTCCACAAAGGACAACAAGATTGGTCTTACAATCGAGATGATGTCTGCAAAGGGTCTTGGCGTTAACGGCATCAGAGTTGATGGCGAAGATTTCGAAAATGCTACAGCATCTATCGATACCATCAAAGCAGCTATCCAGAAGGTATCTGAACAGAGATCCGCACTCGGTGCAGTTCAGAACAGACTTGAGCACACAATCAACAACCTCGACAACGTAGTTGAGAACACAACAAGTGCTGAATCTGCTATCCGTGACACTGACATGGCTAGCCAGATGGTAAGCTATTCCAACAATAACATCCTTGCTCAGGCAGGACAGGCTATGTTGGCACAGGCTAACCAGTCTAACCAGGGAGTTCTTTCACTCCTCGGTTAATGTGTAAAACGGGGACAGCCCCAAATTACACCTAACTACTTAGAGTTCATGGCAACTCTAAAATCAGTTTCTAATTAAAAATGAATGGCGCTCCTGTTTGTCGGGAGCGCCATTTTAGAGTTTAAGTCCTTGATATAAATCAAGGAAATTGAATTTTTTATTCATATAAGGGTTAAGGAAAAGGGTAATCTGCCGATATATATATTGAAACTTAAAATCTATGGTGAACCTTGAGGCCTACGCGGGGCATTAAGGGGAGCTGTCAAGTGTGGCATGGAAGCTGCACTTTAGGTATAAACCTAATTCATTTCAAGGAGGAAAAAAATATGGTAGTACAACACAACTTAACAGCAATGAACTCTAACAGAATGCTTGGCATCACAACCAAGACACAGGCTAAGGCAACTGAGAAGTTATCATCCGGTTACAAGATTAACCGTGCAGCTGATGACGCAGCAGGCTTATCCATTAGTGAGAAGATGCGTAAGCAGATCAGAGGTTTGACACAGGCTTCAGCAAATGCTCAGGACGGTATCTCAGCAGTTCAGACGGCAGAAGGTGCACTGACAGAAGTGCACGATATGCTTCAGAGAATGAACGAGTTAGCAGTTAAGGCAGCTAACGGAACCAACTCAGAAGACGACAGAGATTACATCCAGGCAGAAGTTAATCAGCTTGTTACAGAGATTGACCGTGTATCCACAACAACAAAGTTCAACGAGTCCTATCTTCTTAAAGGTACAAACGGAACTGAGGTTGGAAAGCTTAGTTATAAAGATGCAGCTGCAGCATTGAAGAAAAATGGTTCAAGCAATAGTGAAGCTGCAAACATCGATGATGCTAAGTTCCAGGCAGGACAGGGCAGTGTAAGTGTTAAGGGTACGGCGCAGTCTGCTGCAACAAATGTTTCTGGTTCAGATGCTACACACGGAACTTATAAGAAAACTCAGGTTGTAGTTAATGGTAAAACGTATACATACATCTCAGATTTTCAGAAAGGTTCCGCAGATGATGCTGTAGACTTTGATGCGTTTGTAAAGAGCTACAAAGAAACTAATGACCAGGAAGGAGTTGCAACTGATCTGACAACTCTTGGAAACCTCATCAAGAAAGATAACATGGCTGACCTTAAGGAAGCTAGTGTTAATCTTGTTAAAGATGGCACTGATAACAAGCTCGAAGTTACCTTCTCAGCTTTCGCAGACCTCAATAAGGGCCTCGACGTTAGCCTTCACGTTGGTGCTGATTCCACAAAAGATAACAAGATTGCTCTTACAATCGAGAACTTATCAGCACGTGGACTTGGTGTTAACGGACTTGAAGTTAACGGCAAGAGCTTTGAGAATGCAACAGCTGCTATCGATGTTATCAAAGCAGCTATCCAGAAAGTATCAGAGCAGAGATCTGCACTCGGTGCTGTTCAGAACAGACTTGAGCATACAATCAACAACCTCGATAACGTAGTTGAGAATACTCAGTCAGCTGAATCTGCAATCCGTGATACAGACATGGCTAAGCAGATGGTTACCTACTCCAACAACAACATTCTTGCTCAGGCAGGACAGGCAATGTTGGCTCAGTCTAACCAGTCTAACCAGGGAGTTCTTAGCTTACTCGGCTAATTTGGCCACAGTTAAGTCCCATATTCAAAAGTTTATAAGAAGTGATTTCCAAAGAAGGCCCTCCCCGCGTAGGAGGGTCTTCTCTTATACCCCAATATCTTGTATAATAATCTCATAAACATTGGGGGTTAATACAATGAGTGAATTTGGCAGATACACGCTTCTATTCTTGAATGATGAGCATGGATACAAACTTCCCAAGGAACTATATGGGGAATATGAGCTTAAGGAAGTCGACCTTACAACCGGTAAGGATAAGCATTATGGTACCCTTTATCCTTTGATGGATGCAGTGCGAAGCATAAAGAGTGAGTATCTTGTCATGAATATAAATGACACCATGCCCAAACTGACGGATGAACTGGTGGAGAAGCTGGTTAATCATGAAGCTGACTATGCTTCCGTCAAGATGTTCTTTCGAAACAGAATTCAGGAGTCTTACCGTTCTGTTCACTACGGTTATGACTACAGGATGATTCTTTCTATTCTAAAAAGAGATTTCCCGAAGATTTACGAATTTTATACCAAACGACTTGTTGATACCTATAGTATTTTTAGCTGGGGTGGTATCTTCAGGACTGAAATTGTGAAGGAAGCCTTGGACTTTACGGCCAAGGTTCTTAAGGTATGTACTACAGTTTTGCCGGATAGATATTCCATTAAGCAAAACTTTTATTGTCAGAACCTGGCGCCCTACCTTTTCAGCATTTATCTTTCCTATAATGAAGAAAAATATGTTTATGAAGACTGTGAGAAATCAAAGCTTGAACAGACTAATCCTGACAAGGATGATTCTGAGAAACTTTTGAATCAATATAAGGATGCTTCAAGAAGCGAAATTCTTAAGGCTGTTGATGGTTACATTAGAGAGCGAGACCTGGAAAAAGCGGCGCACCTCATTATCCGCATCCTCAGAGACAAGGAAGATATTGACGATATTCGCGATGCGTTTATCCGTTATGAGAAAGAGCGTCGTTACTATAAAGAGACCTTTATGGACGATAGAAAGGCTAGGGAGGAGTACCTTCGTAAGCCCATAAAGCCGGTGAGCATCGGCATCAAGAATGGCAAGCCTAAGATGCTGGTCTATGTTTGGAATTCCATAGGAAACGATTCCAACATACAGGCCTTTGAGGACTTCGGATTCGAGGTATCCACCGTCCAGATGCCCTTTAATATAATGAATTACTCAGAGGAACTGGTGGACCAGATAAACGTTCACATGGACAAGAACGATTTTGACTTGGCCTACAGTCTTAATTGCAATCCGGCCGTGGCGGAAGCCTGTTACATCCACGATACGCCCTACATTGGCTGGTGCTACGATTCACCATCCTATACCGGCTCGCACTGGTACCTGCATTATCCAACCACCCATGTTTTTGCATTTGACAGTTCCGATGCGGAAAACTATCAGAAAGGTGGAATCAAGCAGGCATATTATCTTCCTTTGGCGGCTAATCTAAAGGCTTATGACAAGGTGATTCCAAAGGGAGACGATTTTACTAAGTTCACCGCAGATATTTCCTTTATCGGCTCCTTGTATGACACGCCGCTTCCGGAGGCTATGGGATATCTTAACGATTATCAGAAGGGCTATATCAATGCGCTTCTAGATAATCAGATGGATGTTTACGGCCACAGCTTCTATGCGGAAATAGTTTCCGGCAAGATGACCAAGTGGCTTGATAACGAAGACTTCAATCGCTTAATAAATTGGGATAAGAGTAAGCGTGATGAGGAGATACCCTCTGATATAAAGGAAGTTAATCCCGGTACGCTAAACCTTATTCTCAATAAGCAGGTAACTAATAAAGAAAGGCTCCTTTTGCTGAATCTTCTTGCAGCTCATCACGAGGTTAAACTTTACTCATATAAAGAAAACCCTGCATTAAAGGGTCTCAAGTTCTGCGGAACTGCGAATTACTACACAGAAGCGCCTAAGATTTTCAGACTTTCAAAGTTAAACCTCAATGCTACTTTAAGGTCAATTCGAAACGGCATCCCCCTCAGATGTATTGATATTATGGGTTGCCATGGAGCTTTGCTTACCAACTATCAGAAGGATTTCGATGATCATTTTGTGGATGGTCAAAACGTAATCTTCTACACATCCGCAGAGGAAGCTTTGGAGAAAGCCAACTTCTACTTAAGCCATGAAACCGAAAGACAAAAAATTGCTGATGCCGGCTATGAGACCATAAAGAAATACTATGATTATCCGGTAAAGATTAAAGAAATGTTTACCATGTCGGGATTGGATTATCTGATTCCGAAGAAATCACGTTAGGCGAAGGAGGCAGCAATGAACGTTTTATATATTCATACGAATGAAGAACGGGATAAAGAGATATTTGCCGCCTTTGCAGGAACTGATGCGGTAATCTCTGAGTACACAGCACCGACACCGGAAGAAGCCAATGAAAGCTACGCCCCCGGACTTTTGAAAGCCATGGAGGAAAGCGGAGCGGACGTGGTTTTTGCCATAGAATACTTTCCCATTGTAAGCATTGCCTGTGAGGCGATGAAGAAGAAATATATTGCTTATTGTCAAAGACCCTACAATCCAAGCCTGTATTCCTGTACTTTGGTGAACGAGGCCAATGTGGTTTTTGTACCTGATTATACGGTTTACGAGAATTTCAACAGAGAGGGCTTTACTAACGTTTTGTTTATGCCTTTGGGAGTGGCTGAGGAAGCCATAGCTGCAGATGTGACTGAAGAGGACAGCGAGGGCGAAGAGGGGATTGACCTTACCATTACTCAGAATGTGGCCACAAGAGATTCTCTGCCCCTTAATCTTCTGGCAGCAGCAAGTCCCCTTAGAGATTCCACTAAAGGCTATCTTGAAGGCTGCGTCGCATGCAGGCATCAGATTAGAGGCTTGCCATCAATGTATCAATATCTGCCTCCTTATATTAAAGAAGATATAGGAGCTAACATTAAGATGGATTTGGCCTCCGACAGTGTTGAGACTGCGGCGTCGTATTTTGACAACAGATCATTTAATGACTTGGTAACTGTTGCTGATCGGGACATCCATTTTGGAACTTTGTTTAAAAATGATCATTTCAGGAAAATAAGAATATACGGGAACTATTCGGGTTCTGTAGACAAGACGAGTGATGAGGAGGATAGAAAGTGGGATATTTCCTCAAGCCCTTCACTGGCTCGTGGCCCTGAATTTGCTTCTGCAGTCCGTAAGAGTAAAATAAATCTCATTATACCTCACCGCAACTGGCTAAGCGGCATTTCAGGACGGACCTTTGACACATTTGCTGCCGGTGGATTTGTTATGAGTCCTGTTATGGGAGATATAGCAGGTTTATTTGAACCCATGAAAGAGGCATTATATGTTGATGAGTTCAATATGGCAAGCAGAAGTGTGTACTATAAGAACCACCCGGCAGAGCGCGTGGAGATAGTAAATTCGATACTTTCTGAGCTGAGAGCTAACCACACTTATCTCCACAGAATTGAGGGAATGTTTGCAAATATCTAAAAATTTGTTTAAAAAATTCTTTAAAGGGGTAAAGTATTAAAAAAAACATCCGATATAGGTTATAGAAAGTTAAGTTACATAACTTGTAACACATGTAAAAGTAAACATGACAAGCAAACCGGCAGGATGCCAAAGGGCATGGACGCCATTTCACATTTAAGGAGGAAATCACATGGTAGTACAGCATAACTTAACAGCAATGAACTCAAACAGAATGCTCGGCATTACAACAAAGTCTCAGGCAAAAGCAACTGAGAAGCTTTCATCCGGTTACAAGATTAACCGTGCAGCAGATGACGCAGCAGGATTATCAATAAGTGAGAAGATG